>OGFI01000134.1_pt1 | contig 65287 bp, 50 predicted proteins | sample 1570901 | NCBI WGS metagenome assembly OGFI01 (sample SAMEA2582018, study PRJEB24529) | metagenome | biome: Human gut stool | place: China | collected 2011 | reverse complement strand
GGAATCTCGCAAAATATGTAGTCCAGTATTTGAAATTTCAAAAAGTGTTGGAGAAAAGCGTCAGCTTTCGTTTGCCGGAAACCGAAAAGAACAAAATAATACAGGAACTGGGAATGAAAGGAAATGTGGAACTGTACCAGAACTATGCAGTGACATCACCGATTGTCATCGGTTGGCGGCAGAAAAAAAATCATTTTTCCGGTGCGGGAGTATGAAGAAAAAGAACTTACAACGATCCTGTACCACGAACTTGTCCATATCAGACAGCACATTCTGGAAATGAAGAAGGTGGGAATTTTCTTAAAACTGATATTCTGGTGCAATCCGATGATGAACGGACTGCTCCGAAGCATTGATATGTGGGGCGAGATTGCGTGCGACCGCTATGTGTGCAGTGAAACCGCATATCCATATACCGTGAAGGAGTATTACACCGTTGCGGTGGACGGCCTGGAACAGTCGCATCTCTGGATGCCGAAGATGGTCACCGGATTTCGGAAAAAAAGCAATTTCAAAAGCAGGATTCTGCAAATGAAGAATTATAAGAAAGAAAACGATTTCAAAAGAATTGGCGGTATTACACTTGTCGTGTTCTTGTGTGCGGTCTGCACCACAACGACACTGGCATCTGGGGAGGGTTTCAAAGCAGGATATGAAAGACTTTTTGCTCAGACGAAAGTGGAAGTTGAGGATGTGGTTGTGGAAGAGACTGAGTACGAAGAAAATTTTGACGCTTCCAAAGTGACAATTGTGTATGATGGAAATGAGGAGCAGCTGCCACAGGGGAATGGTGATTTGACGGAGCAAAAATTAGGGAAATCTGAGGCTGCGGTATGGGAGAATATCCGTATTAGCGGACAGAATATGATTACGGTTTCGCTTTCAAACAATCCATTCGAAAACGAAGTGCGGTATGGTCTGATTATGCCGGATGGAAAACTGCGCTATGTGTATGGCTCTGGTATGTGTTCTCATGCGTTTGAAGTGGGCAGTACAGGAACATATAAAATTTATGTCGAAAATGTTAGTTCATCTAGTATAACTGTGAGCGGGGGTTATCTTTATAACTAATGGTAGTTTCTATTCATGTAATAATCGTCTTCTTAATATTTTGAAAGGAGATGATGCATTTGGAACAGGCATTAATTGAAGCTGCAACCACGCAGGGAATCTGGGTTCTTCTATTTATTTCATTATTTCTATACACAATCAAAAATAATGAAAAATTAGTGGAAAAGCAAGATCAGAGAGAGGTAAATTACCAGAAACTACTTTCTGATATGACAGAAAAATATGCTGTTGTTGAGGATATCAGAAACAGCGTGGATGAAATTCAGAAAAAAATGGAACAGATTTCGATAGAACAAAAAGAATAGGAAAATATTGTTCTATATGAAGAAAAATCACTTATTGCCAACAAGTTTGGTGATAAGTGATTTGAGTTCTAAATGAAAGAAAAATTATGTGTGATGAATGGTAAAAAAGGATTATTCAAAAGAGGCATATAATATTTATAAAAATAGAAGAGGAGTGGATATGAATAGGGTACAGCAAAAAAAATGGATAAGTGTATTGGGAATGGGCGTATTTATATTAACAATGTTATCTATATGTATTTTGCACTCAGATGAAGATAAAAGAAACGTTGCAAAGAATGCAGCGGTAACGGATAAAATGCAACAGAACACAGATAATGATCTTCCAGTGGATTTCCCAAAAGATTTATTTTTTAACAGTGGAGTTGGTGGTTGGCGGACGTATTTACGATTAAACAGAGATGGCTCATTTACAGGAGAGTATTCAGATTTTAACGCATATGCAGAGGACGATTTCCCCAAAGGAACGGTAACGATATGTGAATTTGAAGGTAAGTTTACGAATATTCAGCGGATGGATCAGTATCATTATACAATGTCTTTAGAAAAATTAGAGATATTGGATATTCCGGAGATGTGGATAGAAAATGGATACAGATTTCTAAAAGAAGATGAGCCATATGGTTTGGAAAATGGTGAGAATTTTACTTTATATATGCCAGAAACGCCAATAGAACAGTTGTCGGAAGATTTTCTGATATGGTGGCCGTCATGGTATTATTCGGAGGAGGAGACTGTCAGACCAGAGAAACTTTCCTGTTATGGAGTGTGCAATGAGGCAATGCAATACGGATTTTTTTCTTATGAAGGAATGGACGCATTTGAGCCATATATAAGCAAATAGCACAGAACGCCAGAACCGACATTTGCCGGAACTGGCGCTTTTTTATCTATGTACTTATTTTACAGTCCCTTTATGAGACTTTTATACACATTTTGTTGTCTAATATATGTAAGATAAAAAAGAAGAAAAGCGACTGTCTTACATTCACTGCGCGCGTGGAGAAAAGCATTATGAAAAAACAAACAGAAGATCTTGTGAAAAGAGCGAAAAGGCATGAGTCGGAAGCTTTCACAGAATTAATGCAGCTTTATATGACGGATATGTATAAGGTTGCGTATGCAATTTTGATGAATGATGAAGATGTTGCCGATGCAATCGGAGATACGATTCTGATATGCTGGGAAAAAATGAATCAATTAGTGAAGATACAGTATTTTAAAACATGGATGACAAGAATCCTCATCAACAAATGCTATGATATGAGAAAGAAAAATCAGAATATCATTTGTTTGGATGAGTACGAGGAACCAGCAGCCTGCGATGAATATAATCTGGAATTAAAAGAGGCACTCGCAGCGTTAGATGAAAAATACCGGATTATTATGATTCTTTTTTACAGCGAGGGCTATCGTATCAGAGAAATTTCTGACATTTTAAAAATTCCTGAAAGTACTGTGAAAACACGTTTACAACGTGGACGGGAAAAGCTGGAAGTTTATTATAAGGAAAAATGAGGTGAGATTCATGTCAAAAAAAGTGAGTGAAATTTTAAATAGTGATATTCAAGTGCCAGAAATCGTTCAGAAAAAAGCAGATGTCGCCTTTTCACAGATTCAATCGGAAAGGGAAACTAATATGAGTAAGAAAAATTTAAAAGTAACAAAAATGTTTGCAGCAATGGCTGCCTGTGCATCGATTATCATTGTTGCATCCACAACAAACAACTATCTCAACAGACCGCAGGAAGAAAAAGAAACAACAGTGGCTGAACATACAACAACAGAAAAAGAGAATATGTTTACCATGAAAGTAATGGCGGCACAGGCAGAAGTGACGGCACAGAAGCCTGTAGCAATCGCACAAAATGACAGGTTTGGTTATGCGATTAATGGGGACAGCGATATGAATACAGCAAGTTATAAAATTGATATGCCACTTTACTGCGAAGGTGAGAATATAGAAAGTGTAACTTACAGTATCAATAAAGGATATTTTGAAATAAGTGAAAATATTACCGATGATTTTCAGAGTGCTGTCGAGAGCGGAAAGCCATTGGATGAAAATAGCAATGGGTATCTCAATCCAATTTTTGATGATAATGGAGAAATTGTCATGCAGCAGGAAGTAAACGATTTTGTTGAATACACAGTTTCCTATGAAAATCAGCAGAAAGAAGGAGTGTGGGTAACCTTTTGTAATGATGAAATTCCGTTTTCAGATTTTGACAGTATTGTAGAACAAAAGAAAAAAACACAGGAGGAAGTGGCAGCAGCATATCAAAAACTTGTAGATGGAGTGGTTATTACCTGTACTGCAAATTATAAAGACGGCACAAAAAAAGGAGTAAAAATTAATGTTGGAGCTGCAGCGCTGACTTATGAAGAAATCGGAATGAACGTGGACGGAATGACTTTACAAGTAGAAGGAGAAGATAAAGTAGAACTTCAGCCAACAGATAAAAGAGCAGTTTTTACGTTTGAATTGCAGCCATGACAGATAAAATCAGTATTCTGAGAAATCACTATTATTTTTTAACTATGGAGCTGGTGTCTGGCGGTCGTATTTGAGATTAAACAGTATTGAAAAAGATATATATTTATTTTATAATAAATAAAACTAAAAAAATAATTTCAATATTATAAATGAGGTAAATATGAAACAAAGTAATATAAAAAAAAGATTCATTCAAAGTGCTTTGATCGTCATAATGATGTTCATTCTTTTCCTTTTAGCTTGCCAGAAAGTTAAGCCAAAGTTAATGGACGGAAGAACTGTATCACAATTTCCAGAAGAAACAACATCAATGGGATATGTGGATTTTCTGTTTGACTATGAGGGATATTTAGATTTGGTGGATGTATTACAAGGAGAATTTGTTCATAGAGATTTCGATGGAGACGGTCAAGAAGACCGAGTTCTTCAATATTTTCTCCAGGACGGGAGAAAAATGTATGCAATCATATTTGGAAGTGGGGAGTTGTTAGAAATTGGACCATTTGAGAGCGCATGGATTGGGATATCCATTCTGACAGAAGATTTTAATGCGGATGGAATGAAGGATATTGTATATATTGGGCAGGATATGGGGAGCGATTATCCGGAAAGTGGAAGCAAAATTGCAGTTTTTATGAGTGAAAATGGAACATATAAAAATGTCGAATGGACGGAAAAGCAGACGACAGAAATTAGGTTTCCGGTTTCTTGTAAAAAAACAGATCATAAGTACGAAGTGAACATTTCCAGCCGCTGTTTGAATTTTGAGGAGTTTTATACAATTCCTGTTGATGAGAGAGAAGTGTATGATAGTTATTTTGTGGAGTATGGGGAAGATACGGGTAAAGAAGAAAATATGTCATGGAGAGCAGATGTCAGAGATCAAAAATTAATTTTATATGAGAAACTGTTTTATCGTCTGCCAGAGGAATTGCAAATAGAGTTAGAGTGGTCAGATGATAGATTTTTGGTTCATAATGTTAAATTAATTTCACAGAAGAAACAGGAAGAAAGAGCGTCTGCCAGTCGTGTGATTATAAACTGGGAAAATGAAGTTCAGTTTTTTGATACGGATACGCCTGAACTTACCGGAATTGTTCAAGACATAAATGCACTTGCATGGATAGCACCGCGGGGTGGTGCTGGAATTAATACAGAAGGAATCGAACAGGTGCAGGAGGAGAATGGTTATATTGCGGAAAGCAGCCGATATTTGGAGCAATATGATGAAATCATTGATACTGAAGGGTATGATACATGGGTAAGAGTTGTTCAAAAACAGGTTCGTTCTGAGACAGGAACCACAGAGACAGGACATGGGGATTATCTAATTTACAGACAGGGCGATAATGGATATCTGGCGGTGCAGTCTGAAATGGATAGTGCAAGCTGGACAGTATGGGAATTACCGGGTTATGGGGAGTGGCTGGATAAGGAAGTAGCAATGTTTATAAGAATGGTAACTGGATTGTAAAAAATTAAAAAAGAGTTTACTGTCATTAAGCAGATTTACGATGTACTTCGGCAGAACGCATCGGATTATGACGTGCAGAAAATATATCAATTATTTTTGAAAAAAACACACAGGACAGCTTAACATAGGAGCTGTCCTGTGTGTTTTTTCAGATCTTAGATGAAAAACCTAAGAATATTAATATTTTTTTTAATATTTCCATGAAATCTTCCAATAAGAGAGTGAAACAGTTTTTCTCTCCACATTGCGGTGATTTTATGTCTGTGCCGGAGGAGTCTTTCTTCATCTGAGCGGTATCAGGTAAAGAACTGTTGCCGGATACATTGGCAGATCCGGCTGTAGAAGCAGTTTCGGAAACCAAACCAGCCACAGTATCTGTAGATGAACCATCAGTGTTTGTATTACCTGATGCCGGTGGTACCGGAGCTGGTGGCACCGGGGCAGGATCTGAAATTACAGAAAAATCCGCCCTTGCCGTTCCGGTTGTTGATACAATGGCAATGTTGTGAGCTCCTTCGGAAAGACCGGCAAGGAAGGATGGAAGTAAAGTTATGATAGTACTTCCGGAGCGGGCGGTATAGTCTTTATCTTTCACTAATACATTTTCATCTACCTTAACTTCGATTAAGTTAGCGAGCAGTGCGCTGGAACGAAATACAGCACCGGAGTGATTGTCCGGATTTTTACTTACTTCTATTTTGTTTCCGTCCAGCATGACCGGTGGCTTATTATCAGGAGATACAGGCGGTATTTCCGGTTCCGGTTTTCCTTCAGGTGGAGTGACAGGTAATTTATCAATGACCTCACCAGCTTCTACTATGGTATTACAATCTGTACATACCAGATCACCGGTATATCCGTTTTCCTCCTGTGTTGGCTCTTTAAAGCCTTGTCGCTGGAGATTCAAATGGCATGTTGGATCTATTTCTCCGTATTCCTTCCCACATTCTTCACAGACGGCTTTTTTCGTACAGGTCGCCTGTCCACCGGAATGTACATGTTTTTCTACCTCGCCATCAACTTGAAAAGTAAGGACATCCCCTTCTATGGCAGTGACAGTCACTTTGAGTTTGTCTGTAACCTGAAGGGAATCACTTACGCCAAGGGCTGCATCCGATTTTGTGGATTGTATTCCGCCCATAACTTCCAACGCCCAATTTCCCGGTTTTCCATTCAGATTGCTTGGAAAGCGGATGTCAGACTTTGCCAGATAACAGACCAAACCGGAGTTTATGTTTGATGTTTCTGAATTGGTCAGATGCTTCTCTGACTTATCATATTTGCTGCCATCGGTTGAAAAGTTTCTGTATTCCAGATACAGTGTCCTGTTCAGTTCCGGAATACCGGCTTTATATCCGATACAGTCGTCAGTACCGGTAGCTGTGCCGCTGAGCTTTACTTTGTATTCACCCGGTTCTGTGATCGTCTTTAGAGTACTATGGTCTGTCCATCCCAGAGCCTCTTTTTCTTTGATCGAAAGCCCCTGTGGAACAGGTGAGATGGCATTTGCCATGGCAGACATGAAATAAACCGGCGTTTGATTTGACGAATTGTATAAATCCAGCAGACCAAATATATGCCCCATTTCATGGATCGGAGACTTCAATGAAACGATCGGTTTTTGATCATTGTTTGCCATATACAGAGTTGAGTAGTTATTTATGACCTGTACATAATATTGGCTTTGAAGCATCCTGCCATCGCCAAGATCGATCTCCACATAGTCTGCATAATCCTTATAGTTCCAAAGCGGATCAGAGCGGTTTATCACAATATTTTGTGTCGTGTTTTTATAGATAACAGTAATGGAATCAATCTTTCCATCCCGGTTTTTGTCAAGATCCTCATAACTGTATGTCTGGCTGCCATCGTAATTCATAATGTGGTTTCCATCCTGGATCGCCTTGTTTATGGCATCAGACCAATCGGTGCGCAGCTCGTACATGCGGTAGGCTTTTTCACCACTTGTTTTATAACCGATTGGATTATCTGCACTGTAACTGGCATAGTAACCGCGTTCATGTTTCAACTGCAGGGAACCGCCGTTATCAAACAGATAAAGACTATTCATTCGAAATTTGTCTGCGGAGGCATTCCGGTAGTAATCGCCCACGGAATAATAGGCAGTATTATACGAATTGTCGATGATCTCCCGCACAGAGACACCTTGATAAATATCATCCACAAATTCATCTTCATCTGCAAATCGGGCAAATACGATTAAATTTGTGAAGTTTGGATCAGAAGTCTGTTCTGTATTCCCGGCAGCTGCGCCCTTTACGGACAAAGAGCTAAAACCGACATTCAGCAGCAGACACATGGATATCAAAAATCCGAAAAATGTACATATTTTTTTCATACATATTCTCCTGTTTGTCGTTGAATGTTGCATAGGTTTTTATAGTTTCTGGAAGAAAGGCGTAGAGCCGCCTCTTATTTCTTAAAATTTGCTCTTTTTCTTAAAGTTGGATCCAAAATTCTCTTACGAATACGAAGGGATTTTGGAGTAACCTCTAATAATTCATCGACATCGATGAAGTCAAGTGCCTGCTCTAAGCTTAAAATCTTAGGTGGAACTAAGGTTAAGGCTTCATCTGCGGAAGAGGAACGTGTGTTAGTCAGATGTTTCTTCTTACATACGTTCAACTCGATATCCTCATTTCTGGAGCAGGAACCGATGACCATACCTGCGTATACTTTTTCACCAGGTCCGATAAATAAAGTACCACGATCCTGTGCGGAGAACAGACCGTAAGTAACAGATTCGCCGGATTCGAATGCAATGAGGGAACCAAGCTGGCGGTAAGCAATTTCGCCACGGTAAGTATCATAGCCATTGAAAATGGTGTTGATGATACCGTTACCTCTTGTATCTGTCATAAATTCGCCTCTGTAACCAATCAGACCACGGGACGGGATATTGAACTCAAGTCTTGTGTATCCGCCTGTCAGAGGTTTCATATTTAACATTTCACCTTTACGCTGGCTTAATTTGTCGATAACAGCACCGGTAAATTCATCCGGAACATCGACATAAGCAAGCTCCATAGGCTCTAATTTCTTGCCATTTTCGTCTGTGTGATATAATACTTCTGCTTTACTTACTGCAAACTCATATCCTTCACGACGCATATTTTCAATCAATACAGATAAATGTAATTCGCCACGACCGGAAACTTTGTAACTGTCCGGAGAATCTGTTTCTTCTACACGGAGAGAAACATCTGTATTCAGCTCGCGGAATAAGCGGTCTCTTAAGTGGCGGGAAGTAATGTATTTTCCTTCCTGACCTGCCAATGGACTGTCATTTACAATGAAGTTCATGGAAAGAGTCGGCTCGGAGATTTTCTGGAATGGGATCGCTACCGGGTTCTCTACGGAGCAGATCGTATCTCCGATATGGATATCTGCGATACCGGAAATGGCTACGATAGAACCAATATTTGCTTCTTCGACATCTGCCTTATTTAATCCGTCAAATTCGTATAATTTGCTGATACGGACTTTTTTCTTTTTGTCCGGATCATGATGATTGACAACAACTGCCTCCTGATTTACTTTCAGGGAACCGTTATCAATCTTACCGATACCGATACGTCCTACATATTCATTATAATCAATGGTACTGATCAGTACCTGTGTAGGCGCTTCAGGATCACCTTCCGGAGCAGGAATGTAATCTAAAATGGTTTCAAATAATGGTGTCATATCTTTTTTGTTGTTTACAAGGTCATGGATCTCACGGACAGCGTAACCGTCTCTTGCAGAGGCAAAAAGGAATGGACAGTCTAACTGCTCGTCAGAAGCATCCAGATCCATAAATAACTCTAACACTTCGTCCACAACTTCATTTGGACGTGCTTCCGGACGGTCAACTTTGTTGACACAGACGATAACCGGGAGCTTTAAGTCTAAAGCTTTCATCAGAACGAATTTGGTCTGAGGCATAACACCTTCGAATGCATCTACGACAAGGATAACACCGTTTACCATTTTAAGGACACGTTCTACCTCGCCACCGAAATCGGCATGACCAGGAGTGTCAATGATGTTGATCTTTGTTCCTTTATAAGTGATCGCTGTATTTTTAGAGAGGATTGTGATACCGCGTTCCTTCTCAATATCGTTGGAGTCCATGACACGTTCAGCAACTTCCTGATTCTCACGGAATACACCACTCTGTTTTAAAAGTTCATCGACTAATGTTGTTTTACCATGGTCAACGTGGGCGATGATTGCTATGTTACGTACGTCTTCACGTTTCTGTTTCATAAAAAATCTCTCTTTCTTCTGTGCGGAAAAGAAATTATCTGGAAATAAATCCTGTCTTTTCCTATTAATATAGCTTATAAATTAACTCGAACCCATATATTCTATCACAATTTTATGAGAACGCAAGTAGGCAGCAATATTTTTTTTCAAAACAATATAAAAAACTTATCGACAAGTTACACGAAATTTTTTCTGGAAGGAAATGGTAAAACCATAGTTGTCAGGCAAATCACCGGTCGATTCCGGTGATAAGAGGAAGGGAGAAAAATTCATGGCAGATAAAATTTTTGAAAATAACCAGGTGTCAATTGTGGGCGAGATCGTTTCTGATTTCAGATTCAGTCACGAAGTGTACGGAGAGGGCTTTTATGTGGTGGATGTTGCGGTCAACAGACTGAGCAATTTTATGGATTACATACCGCTTATGATCTCAGAACGCCTCATTGATGTGAATGAGGACTATATTGGTCAGACCATATATGTTATGGGACAGTTCCGGTCATTTAACCGGCACGAGGAAAAAAAGAACCGTCTTGTTTTATCCGTTTTTGTAAGGGAACTGGAATTGTTAGATGAGATCGATGAGGATATGAAGACGAATCAGATCTTTCTGGATGGCTACATCTGTAAAGATCCAATTTATCGGAAAACACCGCTTGGCAGAGAGATTGCTGATCTTTTGATTGCGGTAAACCGTTCTTATGGAAAATCAGATTATATTCCATGCATCTGCTGGGGAAGAAATGCAAGATTTGCTTCTGGATTTGAGGTCGGAGGACATGTGCAGGTATGGGGACGTATCCAGAGCAGGGAATATGTAAAGAAGCTTAGTGAAACAGAGACAGAAAAGCGTGTGGCTTATGAGGTTTCCGTGAGCAAAGTGGAATTTATCGAAGACGAAGAGTAGATTTTAGCAGGGAAATCATTCCTGAGAGTAGATATTGACAGGGAAATCGTGCATTGACAATGGAATAAGATGGTGTTATGATTTGTGCAATGAAAATATTGCTTGGTAGAGGTCGCGTGCTTTATGAGTCGCTTTTTGGATGTATCAGGAACAGTTGATAAGAAGCAAAAGGAAAGTACGCCGAAAGGGTATGCAGCCTGAAGGCATATTACTTGGGCATAAAGTGAATAACTTTATGACTGTCATCTGAATGTAGGACATTTAAGATGGGGAGCTATCAGATTCTAGGAAGTTTCGCAGAGATCACACACTGCATTATGATTTAGAATTTTGAGACCGGCTCGCCAGCCGGTCTTTTTTATTGCATAGGAAGTTTCTTTCTATGCAATAAAAACGCTTCGCGAGGATGCGACTGATGCGCAGGTAAAATGTTCTTTACTACAGCAACATTTTTGAACAAAAATATTTGATGTGCGTATAATGACGATAGGAGGAGAATGCAATGTCTATTTTTAAAGGAGCAGGTGTAGCGATCGTCACACCGATGAAAGAAAACGAAGAAGTTAATTACGAAAAGTTACAGGAACTGATCGACTGGCAGATCGACCAGGGAACAGATGCGATCATCATTGCAGGAACAACAGGAGAGAGTTCTACACTGACGATGGAGGAACACAGCAAAGTCATCAAAGCGGCAGTGGAATTTGCAAAACACCGTGTACCTGTTGTGGCAGGTTCCGGATCTAACTGTACAAGAGAAGCGATTTTTTTGACACAGGAAGCCGAGGAGGCAGGAGCAGACGGAATCCTCGCAGTAACACCTTATTATAATAAGTGTACACAGGGCGGTCTGGTTCGCTATTATTCAGAAATTGCAGAGTGTACAAAGTTACCGATCATCATGTATAATGTACCTGGAAGAACCGGATGTAATATTCTTCCGGAGACAGCAGCAAAGATTTTTAATGAGGTTGAGAATGTTGTGGCAATCAAAGAGGCAACCGGAAGTGTTGCACAGGCATCACAGCTTATGTATCTGACCGACGGTAAGATCGATCTTTATTCCGGGGAAGACGGAATTGTAGTACCGCTTATGGCAATCGGCGCGATCGGTGTTATTTCCGTATGGTCGAATGTCGCACCGGCAAAAGTACATGGCATGTGCCAGAGCTTCTTTGACGGAGACTTAAAGACAGCTATGAAGATTCAGAGAGAGGCACAGCCGCTTGTAAGTGCTTTATTCTCAGAGGTAAACCCGATCCCGGTAAAGAAAGCGTTAAACCTCATGGGAAAAGAAGTCGGAACACTTCGTTCTCCACTTACAGAGATGACAGATGCGAATGCAGCCGTTTTGGCAGATGCGATGAAGGCATATGGCATTCTGGATTAATATAATGGAATGTACGCTTGGCGAATATTCTATTATCATGAAAAATTGGAGCTGTTTCACAGCTCCTTTTTATGTATTATAATATTGTATAACTGCGAAACTCATGTAAAATGTAAATTTAAAATATGAAGATGAAACAAAAGCTTGAGAAAACACTGGGTGAGCCAAAATCGAACAAGTTCGATTGGTTCTTGCTTGGCAGACATGGCGTTAGCTATGGCTGGCATGCTAGTACCGTTGCGAGCGACACGTAGAGGAAGCGTGTTTTCGAAAATTTTGTTTTATTTTCATATCCTTTCATTGTATAAAGTTGAGTTTCGCAATTCACTATATATCAAAAAACAACGAAGATACGAAAGGCAGGACTTAGGATTATGACAAAAGTAATTATGCATGGATGTAATGGAAAAATGGGACAGACAATCACAGCAATGTGCAAAGAGGATCCGGAAATTGAGATCGTGGCAGGAATCGATCTGTATGACGGAATCAGGAATGATTACCCGGTATTCCCGAATATTTCCGTCTGCGATGTGAAGGCAGATGCCGTGATCGATTTTTCCAATGCGAAGGCGGTGGATGATCTGCTTATTTATTGTGAAGAAAAACAGGTGCCGGTTGTATTGTGCACAACTGGTTTATCAGAGGAGCAGCTTGCAAAAGCAAAACAGGTCAGTGAGCATGTGGCAGTTTTAAAATCAGCCAATATGTCACTTGGTATCAATATGTTAATGGAACTTTTGAAAAAAGCAGCACTGACACTGGCTCCGGCAGGCTTTGATATGGAGATCGTGGAGAAACACCACAATCAGAAGCTGGATGCACCGAGCGGAACAGCTCTGGCACTGGCAGATTCCATGAATGAGGCGCTGGATGAAAAGTACGCATATGTTTATGACAGAAGCCGGGAGAGAAAAAAGAGAGACAAGTATGAAATCGGTATTTCAGCCGTCCGCGGTGGAAACATTGTCGGAGAGCATGAAGTGATCTTTGCCGGTCAGGATGAAGTGATCGAATTTAAGCATACAGCATATTCAAAAGCTGTTTTTGCCAAAGGAGCTGTACAGGCAGCAAAATTCCTTGCAGGAAAACCGGCAGGATTTTATGATATGAGTGATGTGATCAAGGCAGAATAATTATTTTTGCAGTGTAAAAATTCACGGAATAAAAACAGGATGGTGACGGATGGAACAGACGGATTTGCGCTATTTGAAGAGTCTTGCAAAACAGTATCCGACCGTGGCAGCAGCCGCGACAGAGATTATTAATTTACAGGCGATTTTGAGCCTGCCGAAAGGAACCGAGCATTTTATCACGGATATCCACGGAGAATATGATCAGTTTCAACATGTATTAAAGAACGGTTCGGGAGCAATCAAGAGAAAGATCGAGGATGAGTTTGGTAGTGCGATCAGTCAGGCAGAGAAAAAGGCAATCGCAACGTTAATTTATTACCCGGAGCAGAAGTTAGAGCAGGTGCTGAAAACAGAGGAAAATATGGAAGACTGGTACAAGGTCACTTTGTATCGACTGATCCGGATCTGTAAGGGTGCTTCTTCGAAGTATACCCGCTCTAAGGTGCGCAAGGCACTGCCAAAAGATTTTGCATATGTGATCGAAGAACTTCTGACCGGAAGACCGGATATCTCCGATCAGGAGGCATATTATAATGAGATCATCCGTTCCGTGATACGCACCGGAAGGGCGGCGGAGCTAGTGATCGCATTCTGTAATCTGATCCGCAGGCTGGTGGTGGATCATCTGCATGTGGTCGGTGACATTTTTGACAGAGGACCATATCCGAATCTGATCATGGATACCTTAATGACGCATCATTCTGTAGATATCCAATGGGGAAACCATGATATTTCGTGGATGGGAGCAGCAGCGGGAAGTCAGGCGCTGATCTGCAATGTGATCCGTATTTCCGCCAAGTATGGCAATCTCAATTTGTTAGAAGACGGATATGGAATTAATTTAGTACCGTTGGCAAGACTTGCCATGAGCCGCTATGACAAAGATCCGTGCACTTGTTTTAAACTCGATTACCGGGAAGAAGAATATGATGTGCGGGATGCTATGTTAGATGAGAAGATGCATAAGGCAATCGCCGTCATGCAGTTTAAACTCGAAGGACAGTTGATACAGAAACATCCGGAGTTTGGCATGGAGAACCGGCTGCTGCTCGATAAGATAGATATCCAGAAGGGCACGGTGGAGATTGAGGGAAAGAAGTACCAGCTTCGTGACCTGAATTATCCGACGATCGACTGGGAACATCCGTATGAATTATCTGCGGACGAGGCAGACGTGATGGAGCGTCTGACAGCCGCATTTATAAACTGTGAAAAATTACAAAAGCATGTCCGTTTTCTTTTTACCAAGGGCAGCCTGTATCATGTATACAATGGAAATCTGCTGTATCATGGTTGTGTTCCGCTGAACGAGGACGGAACTTTTACAAAAGTGAATATTTATGGAACGGAATACGCCGGAAAAGAACTGTATGATGTGTTAGAGAGCTATGCGCGGAAAGGGTATTATGCCATTGATCCAAAGGAACGTGCGAAAGGACAGGATATTCTCTGGTTTATCTGGGAAAATAAAAATTCGCCTGTTTTTGGAAAAGATAAGATGACGACCTTCGAGCGGTATTTTGTGGAGGATAAAGCAACACACATAGAACCGAAAAATCCTTATTACACCTTATTGGAAAAGGAAGAAGTCGTGAATGCGATTCTCGCAGAGTTTGGGTTATCCGGTCAGGAGGCGCATATTATCAACGGGCATATCCCAATCGAGGCAAAAAAAGGCGAGTCTCCGGTAAAATGTGGCGGCAAGCTTCTGATCATCGATGGTGGGTTTTCGAAAGCCTATCAGCCGAAAACGGGGATTGCAGGGTACACTTTAATCTACAATTCCTACGGACTTGTTTTAGCGGCGCATGAGCCGTTTGAATCAGTGGAGAAAGCAGTTTCAGACGGAACGGATATTGTATCGCATACAATCCTTGTGCAGCATGTGGTAAAAAGAAAAACAGTTGCAGATACGGATAACGGAAAAGTCATGCGGGAAAGTATCCGTGATCTGGAATGTTTACTTCAGGCATATCGTGCAGGAACGATTGTGGAAAATATTTGAAAGTGTTATAATGGATTATATGCTAGTATCGTTGCGAGCGACACGTAGCGGAAGCGTGTCTTCGAAAATTTTGTTATATTTTCACAATATTCATAATATGAATCAGAGTTTCGCAATCATCTAATATAATACAAAAGAAGGGAGTTTCTTATGAAAAAGAAAGTAACGCAGATTTTATCAATCGCATTGTGCATGGTGCTGTTGTTTGGAGGTACCGTAACTGCCAATGCTGCAAAAAAATCATCCAAAACAAGTGCATATCAGGCCGTATTTGATGCAGAATATTATTATAATTCCAACCCGGATCTTCAGGCGGCGTTTGGCTATGATGTAAACAGATTGTTTGATCATTTTGTATCTTCCGGTATTTACGAGGGCAGATCCGGCTGTGCAGATTTTAATGCTGCAATTTACAGAGCGAATTACCCGGATCTTCAGGCAGCTTATGGCAATGATCTTGCTTCTTACTGTGCACATTATGCAGCAAACGGTGTGGCAGAAGGAAGAAATGCGACAACCCTGATCTCTGCCGGAGAGGGAGCACAGGCAGCCATTGTCCGTGGTTCCTGCACGACAAAGTTTGATCCAAGAGCATCCAGAGCGACCAATATCGCAATTGCAGCTTCCAGAATCAACGGCGTGGTCATCCAGCCGGGCGAAGAATTTTCGTTTAGCAAAACAATTTTACCAAGAACAGCAGCGAACGGTTATGTGGAGGCACCGATTTATGTGAGCGGTAAACATTCGACTGGAACAGGCGGCGGTATCTGTCAGGTATCTTCTACCATGTATTCTGCAATGTTAAATGGCGGCATTCCGGCAACAGAGCGTCATCCACACTCACTTCCGGTTCCATATCTTCCAGAGGGAAGGGATGCTACGATCGCAGGTAATTATCTTGACCTGAAATTTGTGAATATTTATAATACACCACTTCAGATTTCGGCAGTGGCAGATTTAAGAACTGGTACCGTCAGCGTGACATTGATCCAGCAGTAATTTTTTGAAAAATACGAAGCTTAATCATAATGTTAGGTTTCGTATTTTTCTGATTTAGGAGAATGTTTTTTGAAGGGTTTTGGCAGATTGCGTGAGAATATTGCAGATATGGAGGAATATAATACTATGCAGGAAAAAACAATTACATTAACCATTCTTGGGGAGAAAAAAGAGTACCCGGCAGGAACAAGTTTTCTGCGGATCGCACAGGATTATCAGGAGACATATCCGGATGATATTGTTCTTGTTTTAAACAATGCAAGATTAAGGGAACTGAATAAATGTGCGGATGAGGACGGAACGGTCGAATTTCTTACGACTGCGGATAAGACAGGCAAGAAAGCATACCGCAGAAGTGTGACACTTTTAATGCAGAAGGCAGTGTACAATCTCTGGGGAAAAGAACAGGTATCAGTCCGAGTAAAATATTCGATTGGACAGGGTTATTACTGTGAACTTGTAAAAAGGGAAGAAAACACAGAGAAGCTTGTTGAGGTATCGGATGAAAAAATCCAGAAATTAAAAAATGAGATGTATCAAATGGTGGTTTCTGATATTGAAATCCACAAGGAGAGTATCAATACGGATGATGCAGTGGCACTGTTTCATGACCTTGGCATGACAGACAAGGAGAAGCTGTTCCGTTACCGCAGAAGTTCCAGAGTCAATATTTATGAACTGGATCATTACATGGATTATTTTTATGGCTTTATGGTACCGTCAACCGGATATCTGCGCTATTATGATGTTATTTCCTATGCGGAAGGATTCATGCTTTTATTCCCGGATAAGAACACAAAAGAGGTTGCACCTTTTGTTCCGGCGGAAAAGCTGTTCCATACCTTAAAAACTTCCAGAGACTGGGGAAAAATGCTGGAGATCGATACGATCGGAGCATTAAATGATGCGATCGCAGCCGGAAAAACCCAACAGTTAATTCTGACACAGGAGGCGTTGTTTGAGGAGCGCATTGGCAGACTTGCAGAGCAGATCGTGTCAGCAAAAGACCGGAAGTTCATTATGATTGCAGGACCTTCTTCTTCCGGAAAAACAACTTTTTCCCACAGACTGTCGATCCAGCTTGCAGCAAAAGGACTGAATCCGCATCCGTTTCCGCTGGATGATTATTACAGAAACCGGGATACCTGTCCGAGAGATGAGAATGGGGAACTGGATCTGGAATGTCTGGACGCTTTGGATGTGGAATTGTTCAACCATGACATGAATGAACTGTTGTCTGGAAAAACAGTAAATCTTCCTATTTTTAATTTCAAGACAGGAAAGAGAGAGTATAAGGATAAGCTTATGACACTCGGAAAAGATGATGTTTTGGTCATTGAGGGAATCCATGGACTGAACGATAAGTTATCCTACTCACTGCCAATTGAGAGCAAATTCAAAATATACATCAGCGCCCTGACACAGTTAAACATCGACGAGCATAACTGCCTGCCGACAACGGACGGCAGACTGATCCGGAGGATTGTCCGCGATGCACGGACACGCGGAACTTCTGCAAAGGAGACGATCGCAATGTGGGATTCTGTGCGCAGAGGCGAGGAAAAATACATTTTCCCATTTCAGGAAGGCGCGGATGTCATGTTTAATTCCGCACTCATATATGAGCTGGCAATCCTCAAAATATACGCAGAGCCATTGCTTTTTGCGATTGATAAGGACTGCCTGGAATATTTAGAGGCGAAACGGCTGTTGAAGTTTTTGGATTATTTCCTTCCAATGCCAAGTGACGGAATCAATCAGAACTCCATTTTGCGGGAATTTATCGGCGGAAGCTGCTTTAATGTCTAAAAAATTTCTTGCGAAAAAAATTTTCTTGCGAAAAAAATTTTCTTGCGAAAATTGAAGGAATAGTGTATATTAAGGGGCGTCGCAAAGTTTTTGCGGCGTTCTTTCAGCTTTAAAATAAGTAGGACAAATGATCGCGGCTGCAAATGCCGAAAGGCTGCAGGTGAGGAAAGTCCGGGCTTCATAGGGCAGAATGCCGGATAACGTCCGGTGGAGGCGACTCCAAGGAAAGTGCAACAGAAATATACCGCCACAGAGATTGTCGTGAGACAGTCCTGCAGAAGCTGCAAAGCAGCTTCAGATTCTGGCTTTGCCAGAATCTGGTAAGGGTGGAAGGGCAGTGTAAGAGACTACCGCCTTCCTGGTAACAGGAGGGGCATATGTAAACCCCATTCGAAGCAAGACCGAACAAAAGCGTTGACGTGGCCCGCCAGCTTTAGGTAGGTCGCTTGAAATGGCTGGTAACAGTCATTCTAGAAAGATGATCATTCGTGTCTGCGTCAGCAGACGGACATAACCCGGCTTATCGTCCTGCTTATTTTAGATAGAAAAGGTGTCTGGTGACATCTTTTTTTGCTTTATGGGAAAAAGCTAAGAAAACCTTTTCCATGATTGCAGAAAAAATATTATGGAAATCTAAAATGTTTCTAAAAAGACAATAGATGTGTTGACTGGACTTCTTTCAGAGCGTAACATAAAATCACCTGGATAGGAGGACGGAACAATGAGAGAAAAATTACAGCGTTTTATGATTGGAAGATATGGGGCGGACGAACTGGCAAAGGCACAGAGCATTGCTGCACTGGTATTGCTTTTTTTGTCGATGTTCAGCCGTCTTGGCATTTTTTACTGGCTGGCGATCGCACTGATGATCTATTCCACATGGAGAATGTTCTCAAAGAATATTTCCGCAAGATATGCAGAAAATCAGAAATATCTCAACTACAGATATCAGATGGCTGTGAAGTGGGACCGGTTCAAAAAGCATCTGGCACAGAGAAAAATCTACAGGTTTTACAAATGTCCGCAATGTAAACAGAAAGTGAGAGTGCCAAAAGGCAGAGGAAAAATCTGCATTACCTGTCCAAAATGCCGGACAGAATTTGTGAAAAAAAGTTGAAAATAAAAGGAGATTTTTCCATTGTTTGGTTATATCAATATCAATCAAAAAGAATTATCAGAAGAAAATAGAAAAATCTATCAGGCATATTACTGTGGACTCTGTCAGAAGCTAAAGACAAACTGCGGAACGAAGGGGCAGATGTTATTAAGCTATGATCTGACCTTTCTGATCGTGCTGCTGACAGGGCTGTATGAACTTGAGAACACAGAGACAGAGTTTACCTGCCCGCTGCACCCGACGAAGAAACGGACTGCATATATCAATGAAGCGACCGAATATGCAGCAGACATGAATCTGATTCTGGCATATCAGAATCTTTTGGATGACTGGAAAGACGAGAAGTCTTACACAAAAAAAGCGTTTGTAAAAATACTGGATAAGGATTATACTCGTATCGTGTCAAAATATCCAAGGCAGGTGAAGGCTTTGGAAGAATTCATGCAAAAGACGGCGGAAGCAGAGAAGAATAAAGAGACGAATCTGGATCTGGTGGCAGGTCTTACCGGCGAGATGCTTGGCGAGATCATGTGCTGGCGAGAAGATGAGTGGCAGGAAGAGATGCGGACATTAGGATTTTATATGGGCAAGTTCATTTATCTTATGGATGCCTATGAAGATTATGACGCAGATCAGAAGAAGAACTGCTATAATCCGCTTGTATACATGGAAAAAGAAAATGATCAGGAGTTTGATACTCTCTGCAAATTACTGCTGACCAGCATGATGTCAGAGTGTGCAAAATCGTTTGAGCGTCTGCCGATTTTGCTGCATGCGGATATATTGAGAAATATTCTCTATTCCGGTGTGTGGAGCAAGTATGAGTATCTTCAGTTGAAGAAAAAGAAGCTAGAAGAGAAAAAGTCAAAGCGAAAAAAAGAAGAAAAGAAAAAGTAGCAGGAGAAATATATGATGAATCCATATCAGGTGCTCGGTATTTCGCCGGGAGCCTCGGATGATGAGATAAAAAAAGCATATCGTGCCCTAAGCCGCAAATACCACCCGGATGCCAATATCAATAACCCGAATAAGGCAGAGGCGGAGGAGAAGTTCAAGGAAGTGCAGCAGGCGTATGACCAGATCATGAAGGAAAAACAGTCCGGCGGAAGCTTCGGTGGAAGTTATGGATACAATACTTCTTCTGCTGGTGGCGGAAGTTACCGTTATAATTACAGTGGAAATCAGGGATACCGGACAACGAATGATTCTGTGCAGATGCAGGCGGCTGCCAACTACATCGCAAACCGCTGCTATGCGGAAGCATTGAATGTTTTAAATGGTATTCCATTTGCAGAGCGGAATGCACGCTGGTATTACTATAGCGCCATGGCAAATCAGGGTGCCGGTAATAATATCGTTGCCAAGCAGCATGCCAGCCGCGCAGTGGAAATGGAGCCGAGTAACTTTGAATACCGTCAGTTTTTACAGCACTTAGAATACGGTGGAACGTGGTACACCAATATGGGTGACAATTACGACAGACCATATTCGAGTTCCGGAAGCTGGTGCTTAAGCCTTTTATTCTTAAATATGTTGTGCAACTGCTGTTGCTTAAGACCGTTTTAGATCATATGAGAAGAAATGGAAAACCCCTTAAAATAATAGCCATGTAAGGTCTGGCTTTATTTTAAGGGGTTTTATAGTTATCTGCGGTTTGGATTTGTATATTTTTCTTCGCAATACTTGCAGCGGTAAATTTCTTTCTGCTCATCGGTAAGAATGAAAATCTGGTCAAGTTCCTGCTCGATGGAAGTGATACAGCGAGGATTCTTGCAGCGGATTACATTTTTTACCTGCTTTGGCATATGAAGCTCTTTTTTCTCGACAATCTTGGAATCTTTGATGACATTGACCGTAATATTGTGGTCAATGAAACCTAAAATATCAAGGTCTAATGCTTCAATCGGGCATTCCACTTTCAAAATATCTTTCTTGCCCATTTTATTACTCTTTGCATTTTTAATAATAGCAACCGTACAGTCTAACTGGTCTAATTTCAGATCATGATAAATCTGAAGGCTCATTCCCGCCTGAATATGGTCTAAGACGAAACCTTCCTGAATACCACTAATATTTAACATGTGTACTCCTATCTGTGACGGACGTCACGAAAAATCTTAATATTCAAAATCCATAAAAACTGATTCAGAGTCTGCATCAGTGGATTTAAAGCTTCGCAGTATCGATTTCAAGTAATGTCAGGATCAGTGCCATCCTTACATAGACGCCGTACTGCGCCTGACGGAAGTAAGCCGCTCTTGGATCGTCATCAACTTCAACGGAAATCTCATTGACACGAGGAAGCGGATGAAGCACTAACATATCTTCTTTTGCGAGTTCCATTTTGGCTTTGGTCAGGATATAGAAATTTTTCAAACGTACATAATCTTCCTCATTGAAGAAACGTTCCTTCTGCACACGTGTCATGTACAAAATATCAAGATCCGGCATGGCATCTTCTAAACGTTCTACCTCTTCAAAAGGAATGTTGTTGGCTCTTAATACATCTTCGCGGATATAACTTGGGATCTTTAATTCTTCCGGTGAGATGAGTACGAATTTGATTCCAGGGTAGCGGATTAAGGCATTGATCAGTGAATGTACGGTCCGTCCGAATTTTAAGTCACCACAGAGACCAATCGTCATGTTGGAAAGTCTGCCCTTTAAAGAACGGATCGTCAATAAGTCCGTCAATGTCTGGGTAGGATGCTGATGACCACCGTCGCCGGCATTAATTACTGGAATTCGGGATTTTTGGGAGGCTACAAGAGGTGCACCTTCCTTTGGATGACGCATAGCACAGATATCTGCGTAACAGGAAATAATCCGGATCGTATCAGAAACGCTTTCACCTTTGGATGCAGAAGAACAGGCTGCATCGGAAAAACCTAAAACAGAACCACCAAGATTTAACATGGCAGCTTCAAAACTAAGTCTTGTTCGTGTACTTGGCTCATAAAAACATGTTGCAAGTTTTTTGCCATCACATGCATGGGCATACTTACCAGGAAACTTCTCAATATCATTTGCAAGGTCTAAGAGCTTGTCTAACTCTTCGACGGAGAAGTCTAATGGACTCATTAAATGACGCATATAAACCTCCTTATAAATACCTGCTTTTTTATAAGAAATAGTGATATTTCTCTCAGGCATTTTTACTATCATATAATAATCATTTTGCAAATTCAAGAGAAAAATTATTTACGTTATATTGGAACAAAACAGGAAAATTTTCAGATATTTTTGCAGGGTATCCGCCTTTTTGTGTTGCAGTTTGAATGTGAAAAAGTTATAATCAAATAATCATGAGGATGAAAAACAATCCGGAAAAAAAGGAGTAGCACATGGCTGAAGATATTAAGACAATGAATGATGTAGATGAGGATGAAGTAAAATACTGTGAGCGGAAGAGACTGTTATTTTTTGGTCTGCCGTGGACATTTACCAAGTATACGATCACACCAAGTACATTAACAATCGATGAAGGTCTGCTGAAAACCGAGGAAAATGACTGTTATATGTATAAAGTACAGGATGTGAAGCTGACAACAACACTGCTAGAGCGCATTTTCGGACTTGGAACGATCACCTGTTATACCGGAGATGTGACAGATTCCGAATTAAAGCTGATCCACGTTAAGAAAGCAAAAGAGATCAAAAAATATCTTTTGAAAGCGTCTGAGGCGGCACGCATGAAACGCCGTACCTTAAATACATTAGACATCGGAGCTGCACAGGATTTATCAGACGCGCTGGATGATTAAACGGTAAAAATGGGGTGGAGATTGGGAGTAATCATTTTGAAAGGATTCGTTCAAAGATCAGTCCGGCAGCCATCCACACCGGTGCATAATCAAGACGGATGACACCATTTATGTTTGCGGGAGCTTTGCTGTAATCCCAAGGGCATAGGTGGTGTTTTTTTAGCAGGGAACCACTTAAGTATTCAAAACAGAAAATACCGGCAGAGTAAATGCATCCCCGGAATAAAACAGGAAGATTTTTCAGATATTTATATAGTGGTTTGATCACACATGCCATGCCATAGATCGGAAACATCCAGATAGAAGTCTGACCGATCAGACGCAGGTCATGCCGGCTGCAATTGCCAATGGAGGTAAAAAGAATTTCGAGGCACCAGCCCGTGAGTCCACAGATAAAAAAATTTCGCCGCATACAAATCCTCCCCGCTTGTTTTGATGAAATCCAGAGCTTAAAATGACATATATAGCATTCTACAAATCCGTCGGAATTATGTATAAATTCTTTCAGAAAAACACTACGTTAATGATTTTACAGTTGCTCCGATTTGTTAATGCAGCACAATCTTCATAACTCAAATCGAGTTTTGCACATAAACAAAAGCTGTGGACAACTTGTAAAATCCCTTCTCTTGGCATATAATAAAAAAAGTACATTCTGCCATTAGGCAGGGGAGCAGTATGCAATTATTACGCAGTCTGTTAAAAGAGATTTCATACGAAAGTGTAAGGGGAGACGATGACCGGGTGATAACGGATATCTGTTGTCATTCTGAAAAAGTAAAGGAAGGCACCCTTTTTGTTTGCATAAATGGATACCGCAATAACGGTCATGAATATCTGCCGCAGGCAGTAGAACGCGGGGCGGCAGTACTTGTCGTGGATGACGGTTATGTGATCGAGAGCCGGTCAGGTCCGGTGATTCTGACCGAACATATGAAAGTGAATGTGACGGAACTGATCCATGAGAGACACATCTGCGTGGTGACGGTAAGGGATACAAGAAAAGCGCTTTCCGCGCTTTCCGCCGTTTTTTTTGATCATCCGGCAGAAAAAATGAAGATGATCGGTATCACTGGAACCAATGGAAAGACGACAACAGCTTTTCTGGTGGCTGGCATTTTGAGGGAAGCCGGTTACCGGGTGGGAATGATCGGAACAATCTGCTCCTATAATGGAAGCACGGAGCAGCCGATGATCAACACAACGCCGGAATCCTGCGAGATCCACAGACTGCTTGCGGATATGGTGGCGCAGGAATGTGACTGCTGTGTAATGGAAGTATCCTCGCAGGGAATCGCGTTGCAGCGTACCGCAGATGTTTACTTCGATATCGGAGTTTTTTTGAATATCGAGCCGGATCATATCGGAAAGGGCGAGCATGCGACTTTTTCCGAATATCTGTATTGTAAAAGCAGATTAATGCGTCAATGTGGCATTGGCATTGTGAATCAGGATGATCCGAATGTGAATAAGATACTTGCAGGACATACCTGTGAGGTGGAAACCTTTGCAATCCGGCATCCGTCGGATGTGATGGCAGAGGGAGAGTGGTATGAGATGACAGAGGGCAGTCTGCAAAGCCATTTTACAGTAAAAAAAGAATGGCAGAAGATAGCGCTTACCATGCAGCTTCCGGGGCAGTTTAACGTTTACAATGCACTTGCTGCAATTTCCGTGGCGGGGCATTTTAAGGTGACGTGGGAGCAGATAAAAGAGGCATTATCAAAACAGGTGGTGCCCGGAAGATGCCAGAATATGACATCAGGTGCAGACTATGTATTTCTGATCGATTATGCGCATAATGAGATGAGTCTCCGGAATTTATTGCAGACGCTGAAAAAATTCGAACCATCGCGGCTGATCGTCATTTTCGGCTGTGGTGGAAACCGTTCGGTGTTAAGACGGTATCAGATGGGAGAGACGGCAGGGCGGCTGGCGGATTTTACCATTATCACTTCGGATAATCCGAGGTGGGAAGATCCAGAGCGCATCATGAATCAGATTGAGGACGGACTGCTTGGAACAGTACGGGAAGGAAAAAAGCCCGATTACATAAAAATCGCTGACCGCAGGGCAGCAGTAGAATATGCCGTTGGAATGGCAGAAAAAAGGGATATTATCGTTCTTGCCGGAAAAGGGCATGAGAGTTATCAGGAGATCAAAGGAATCCGATATCCGTTAGACGACAGAAGAATCGTACAGGAGGTACTGGATGGCGGAATACGCAAATATTATTGTTGATATTTTCAATGAAAAATTAGATAAAACGTTTCAGTACAGAATCCCGGAAGCAATGAAGGAAAAACTGAATCTTGGGATGCAGGTTTTAGTTCCGTTTGGAACGCGCAGTATCAAAGGGTATGTGGTGGAACTGACGGATGAGCCGGAATTTGAAGTGTCAAAGATCAAAAATATTACCGGAATTGTGACAGACAGCGTACCGATCGAAAGCCAGTTGATCGCACTTGCAGGCTGGATGAAGAAAAATTACGGAGCAACGATGAACCATGCATTAAAAACAGTTATCCCAATCAAGAAAAAGAGCAATGCCGTCGAACATAAAAGTGTGCGCTTAAAGTTAGGAAACATCGAGGCGAAAAACCAGCTGGCAGAGTTTGGACGGAAACATCAGACGGCGCGTGCAAGACTGTTAGAAGCACTGATCGAGAGTCCACAGATGGATCAGAGTATCATCACGCAGAAGTTGAATGTCTCGGGAACGGTGATACGAGCGTTAGAGACGATGGGGATTGTGGAGATTCAAAGCGAGCGTTCTTATAGAAATCCAGTGTCGCATTTAGACAGCAAGGAATATCATCTTACTTTAAACGAGGAACAGCAGGCAGTTGTGGATGCGGTTATAAGCAAGCAAAAACAGGGCATCCAAAAAACATATCTGGTCAAGGGCGTGACCGGAAGCGGAAAGACGGAAGTTTATATGGAACTGATTGCCCACATTTTAGAGCAGGGAAAACAGGCAATCGTCTTAATCCCTGAGATCGCGCTGACTTTTCAGACAGTCATGCGGTTTTACAACCGTTTTGGAGACCGGGTATCGATCATGAACTCAAGACTGTCGGCAGGAGAGCGTTTTGACCAGTTTGAGCGGGCAAAAAACGGGGATGTGGATATTATGATCGGACCAAGATCAGCTTTGTTCACACCATTTTCAAAATTAGGGCTTATTATTATAGACGAAGAACATGAGAGCAGTTATAAAAGTGAGACACTCCCAAGGTATCATGCAAGGGAAACTGCGATCGAGCGGGCGAGAATGTGCGGTGCGAGCGTTGTGCTCGGATCGGCAACCCCTTCGGTGGAAAGCTATTACAAAGCGAAAACAGGGGAATACCAGCTTTTAGAATTAAAACACCGTGTGGCGGAAAAACCGCTTCCGAAAGTGGATGTGGTAGATCTCCGGGAGGAACTGAAAGCAGGAAACAGGTCTATCTTAAGTGTGAAGCTTCAGGAGCTTATGGAGGACCGGCTTAAGAAGGGACAGCAGATGATGCTTTTTATCAACCGGAGAGGGGTTGCAGGCTTTGTCTCTTGCAGAGCCTGCGGTCATGTGTTAAAATGTCCGCATTGCGATGTGTCTTTAAGCCAGCATGTGACAAGACAGCATCCGGAAGGAAAAATGGTCTGTCATTACTGTGGATATGAGGAGCCAATGCCGAAAACATGTCCTTCCTGCGGCTCGAAATACATCAGCGGTTTTAAGGCAGGAACGCAGAAAATCGAGATGATCGTAAAAGAACGTTTCCCAAAGGCACGGGTGCTGCGCATGGATATGGATACCACCCGGAATAAGGAAGGACACGAACAGATTCTGTCCGCTTTTGCTAATCAGGAGGCAGATATCCTGATCGGAACACAGATGATCGTCAAGGGACACGATTTTCCAAATGTGACATTAGTCGGTGTGCTTGCGGCAGATTTATCTTTGTATGTGAGCGATTACCACGCGGCAGAGCGCACATTTGAACTGCTGACACAGGCGGCTGGCAGAGCCGGGCGTGGCAGTGAGCCGGGCGAGGTTGTGATACAGACCTATCAGCCGGATCATTACAGTGTGCAGACGGCAAAGGATCAGGACTACGAAGCATTTTACGAGCAGGAAATGGAATACCGCAGTATGCTTTTGTATCCACCAGTCTGGAATATGCTTGTCATCTTGTGTGCCTCGAAGTGGGAGCAGACAGCCTATGATTCAGCGGCGCTTCTGGGAACAGAGATTGACGCATGGCAGGAGGAACTGAAATCTGCGGCAGAGACAGCAGAGGAAGATTTCAAAAAGAAACGGGTTTTTGTGGTAGGACCGGCAGATCCGGCAATTGCAAAAGTAAATGACATCTATAAAAAGGTGATTTATATAAAAACAAAAGATTATCAGACACTGGTTGAGATGAAAGACCGGCTGGAGCATTATATGCGTGACAACAGGGCATTTAAAGATACGGTCGTACAGTTTGACTTTAATCCAATGAGTGGTTTTTAAAAACAAGGAGGACATTATGGCACTTAGAACAATCCGTGTACAGGGAGATCCTGTATTAGAAAAAGTTTGTAAACCGGTAAAGGAGATGACACCGCGCACAGGCGAACTGATCGAGGACATGTTAGATACGATGTATGAGGCGAATGGTGTGGGACTTGCAGCACCTCAGGTCGGCATTTTAAAAAGAATCGTTGTGATCGACATTGGCGAAGGTCCGGTCGTGATGATAAATCCGGTGATCTTGGAAACGTCCGGTGAGCAGACCGGCGACGAGGGATGCTTAAGTATTCCGGGAAAAGCAGGACAGGTCACAAGACCAAATTATGTGAAGGTGCATGCATTTGACGAAAACATGGAAGAATACGAGATAGAGGGCACAGAGTTAATGGCGAGAGCCATGTGCCATGAGATCGATCATTTAGACGGACATCTTTACGTGGAAAAAGTGGAAGGACAGCTTCATGATGTCACCTACGAGGAAGAGGAATAGGCGCAGAGGGAAGCGATAGAAAGAAACCGGAAGCGAGGAGAGAATCATGAGAGTTATATTTATGGGAACCCCGGATTTTGCAGTGGGTACACTAGAGGAGATTATAAAGGCAGGACATGAGGTTGTGCTTGTTGTTTCACAGCCGGATAAAGCAGTTGGCAGAAGCAAGGCATTAAAATATACACCGGTCAAGGAATGTGCTGTTGCACATGGAATCGAAGTGTATCAGCCGGAGAAAATACGTGCGGCAGAGTGCGTGGACTATTTAAGACAGTATCAGCCAGACATCATCATTGTGGAGGCTTTTGGGCAGATCATTCCGAAGGCAATCCTTGACATGCCACGATTTGGATGCGTGAATGTACATGCCTCCCTGCTGCCAAAATACCGTGGTGCAGCGCCAATCCAGTGGGCAGTGTTAAACGGTGAGCAGGTTACCGGTGTGACTACCATGCACATGGATGAGGGACTTGATACCGGAGACATGATCATGAAGCAGGAAGTGATCGTCGATGAGAATGAGACAGGCGGAAGCCTGTTTGATAAATTATCCGAAGTCGGTGCAAAACTCTGTGTGAAAACAATGGAAGCAATTGAAAATGGAACCGCAGTTTACACACCGCAGGATGATGCGCTTGCAACCCACACCGGAAAAATCCAGAAAGAAATGGGAAGCATTGACTGGTCCAAAGATGCAGAGGTGATCGAGCGTCTGGTACGTGGCCTGAATCCGTGGCCAAGTGCATACACAAGGATTGATGACAAGAATCTGAAAATCTGGCGTGCAAAAGTAATCTCACATGAGGTGAAAGCGGCACCGGGCTGCATTTTAAAAGTGACCAAAGATGAACTGGAAGTCCAGACCGGAAACGGAGTATTAGCATTATTAGAGGTACAGTTAGAAGGAAAGAAACGAATGACAACAGATGCCTTCTTAAGAGGTTATCATGTGACAGAGGGCAGTTTTTTAAAACGTTGTTAACGAAGAAAGGATGATTCATATGCCATATTATTATTACGGATTTGACCCAACGTATTTTCTTGTGATCATCGGAGCAGTGATTTGTATGATCGCTTCCGCAAGAGTGAAATCAACTTACAATAAGTATTCCCAGTACCGGAGTGCATCCGGCATGACAGGGGCACAGGCTGCACAGAGAATCTTAAATTCAGCAGGGATTTATGATGTGACAATCCAGCACGTATCCGGAAATCTGACAGACCATTACAATCCGTCTGCAAAGACATTAAATCTTTCAGATTCTGTATACAATTCAACATCTGTTGCGGCAGTGGGAGTTGCAGCACATGAATGCGGACATGCAATCCAGCATCAGAACAGCTATTTCCCATTGACACTGCGTACAGCAATCGTTCCGGTTGCTAATCTCGGTTCGACACTTGCGTGGCCGTTGATCCTGATCGGATTATTCTTTACCAGAAATACAGGAGCAGTGCTTATAAACCTTGGAATTATCTGTTTTTCTTTTGCAGTGATCTTCCAGCTTGTGACATTGCCGGTAGAGTTTAATGCATCAAGCAGGGCACTTCGCATTTTGGGAGAGCAGGGCATTTTAAGTGACAGCGAACTGCCATATACGAAAAAAGTGTTAAAAGCAGCAGCGCTGACATATGTGGCAAGTGCAGCAGCCGCTATTTTACAGTTACTGCGTCTGGTATTGTTATTTGGAGGAAGAGACCGTGACTGATTCTGTCAATACGAGAGAACTGATTTTGGGAATTCTGATGGAAGTTACGAAGGAAGGCAGCTACAGTCATCTTGTGATCCGTTCCGTGCTGGATAAGTACCAGTATCTGGAAAAAAAGGATCGTGCTTTTATCACAAGAGTGTCTGAGGGAACTATCCAGTATATGATCGAACTCGATTATATCATTAATCAGTTTTCCAAAGTAAAAGTGAATAAAATGAAACCAGTCATCCGCAATCTTTTGCGGATGAGTGTGTATCAGCTCAAATATATGGATTCCGTGCCGGATTCAGCAGTGTGCAATGAGGCAGTAAAGCTGGCAAAAAGAAAAGGTTTTGCCTCTTTAAGCGGTTTCGTGAATGGCGTGCTGCGCAATATCAGCCGGAACTTAAATGACATCACATATCCGGACGAAAAAACGAATAAGATAGAATATCTGTCTGTGCGCTATTCCATGCCGGAATGGATCGTAACACAGTGGATCGCTGATTATGGCATGGAGCAGACGAAAAACGTGTTACAGGCATTTTTAAAAGAGGCACCGCTTACAATCCGCACGAATCTGTCAAAGATTACACCGGAAGAACTGGAAACGCGCTTGAAAGCAGAAGGCGTCCAGGCAGAGAAGATCATCTGTGAGGAAGCACCGCAGCTTGATTACGCTTTCCAGATTTTTGGGTTTGACTATTTAAACAGACTGGAAAGTTTCCGGGAGGGACTTTTTTACGTGCAGGATATCAGTTCTATGTTGGTTGCTGAACTGGCTGACCCGAAGGAAAATGATTTTGTCATAGATGTCTGTGCGGCACCGGGAGGCAAAAGCGTACATCTTGCAGAGAAGCTTCACGGCACCGGAATGGTGGAAGCGAGGGATCTCACAGAGTACAAGGTGGAACTGATCCGGGAGAACATAAAACGTCACCAGCTTTCTAATATGCGCGCTGTGCAAAAGGATGCAACCGTGTTAGACGAAGCATCGGTTGGAAAGGCAGACGTGGTGATCGCAGATCTCCCATGTTCCGGTCTTGGCGTGATGCGTAAGAAAACAGACATCAAATATAAGATGACACTGGAAACAGAAAAGGAACTTGTCGTATTACAACAGAAAATGTTAGACACTGTCTGCTTATATGTAAAGGCAGGGGGAACCCTTTTATATTCTACCTGCACAATGGATAAAATGGAAAATGAAGACAATGTCGCATGGTTTTTAGAACATCATCCGGAATTTGAACTTGTGAAAATGCAGCAGATTTTTCCAAAGGAAACTTACGGAGATGGATTTTTCCTTGCAAAGTTACAGAAAAAAGCGTGAAAGATTTCACAAACTTTCAGAAAATGAAGGAGAATTATGGAGCAACAGGAAAAAACAGATATCAAATCATTGAATCTGAAAGAATTGACAGCGCTCATGGAGCAGCTTGGAGAGAAGGGTTTTCGTGCAAAGCAGATTTATCAGTGGCTGCATGTGAAACAGGTGGCGTCCTTTGATGAGATGACCAATATCTCTAAGGCACTGATCGAAAAGCTGAAAGAAAACTGTCATCTGGTCAGTTTAAAGCAGGAGGCGGTACAGATTTCCAAAATCGACGGAACACGCAAATATCTGTTTCTGTTAGATGACGGAAATGTGATCGAGAGTGTTCTCATGCGTTATAAACATGGCAATTCGGTCTGTATTTCCTCACAGGTCGGATGCCGTATGGGATGCAGATTCTGTGCATCTACATTAGACGGACTGGTGAGAGGACTGACACCGTCTGAGATGTTAGACCAGATCTATCATATCGGGCGGGACACAGGCGAGCGTGTTTCCAATGTGGTCGTAATGGGAACCGGGGAGCCGATGGATAATTTTGAAAATCTGTTAAAATTCATTGAACTTCTGACAGATGAAAACGGACTTCATATCAGCCAGAGAAATCTTACGGTATCCACCTGCGGAATCGTTCCACGTATGCGGGAACTGGCGGACAAGAAACTTCAGATCACGCTGGCGTTGTCTTTGCATGCGTCCACGCAGGAGAAACGACTGGAATTGATGCCGGTGGCGAATAAGTATGAGATCCATGAGGTGATCGATGCCTGCAAATATTATTTTGAACAGACAGGCAGGAGAGTTACTTTTGAGTACAGTCTGGTAGGCGGTGTGAACGACACAGACGAGGATGTGAAAAATCTCTGCAGACTGATAAAAGGCATCAACTGTCATGTGAACCTGATTCCGGTGAACCCGATCAAGGAACGGGATTTCGTGCAGCCGGATATGAGAGTGACAACGGAATTTAAGAATAAACTGGAAAAAAACGGGATCAATGCAACCATCCGCAGGGAGATGGGAAGAGATATTGACGGAGCCTGTGGGCAGCTTCGCAAACGTTATATGGGAAGTTGACTTGTTCTTTTGCAGTTCATGTGCTAAAATAACAAGAGTTTCTAAAACATTCCGGCAGGGATGCACAGGTGTAGCAGTAAGAAAGGCAGGAATTGGTAAATGAAGACGTTTTCCATGACACATATTGGAAGGCGACGTGAGATGAATCAGGATTATATGTATACGTCTGAGAACGCAGTAGGAAAGCTGCCGAACCTTTTTCTGGTTGCGGATGGCATGGGCGGTCACAAAGCAGGTGAGTATGCTTCCAGATTCACAGTAGAAAAGATTGTAGAGACGATTGAAACATCCGGACAGACAGAGCCGGTAGCAGCAATGAAGGAAGCTGTGGAGGCGGCAAACAGAGGTCTTTTGGAAGAGGCGGGCAGGGATGCCGCCAAGGCAGGAATGGGAACTACAGTGGTAGCTGCCACAGTGATCGGAGATCATCTGCATGTTGCCAATGTAGGGGACAGTCGTTTATACTTAATAAATCACGAAGCTATCAGGCAGATCACAAGGGATCATTCTCTGGTAGAAGAGATGGTCCGTTTAGGAGAGATGGATAAAGCGGATGCGAAAGATCATCCGGATAAGAACATCATCACACGGGCGGTGGGCGTTGTTCCCGAGTTGTCCGTGGATTTTTTTGAGGTTGAGTTAAAGCCGGGAGACACAGTTTTAATGTGCTCGGATGGTCTGACGAACATGATCGAGGATGAAGAGATCAAAAAGATCGTGCTCGGACAGAGAGATATTGTTGAGAAAGCAGAAAAATTAATAGATACTGCCAACGAGAATGGCGGAAAAGATAATATTACGGTTGTGTTGATAGAACCATTTTCTGATGAGGTGAAGGAATGTTAACGGAAGGTATGTTTGTTGGAGATCGTTATGAGATCGTAAACAAGATAGGAACTGGCGGAATGTCAGATGTATACAAAGCGAAAGATCATACACTTGGACGTTTTGTAGCGATTAAAGTATTGAAACCGGAATTTTCGGAGGATGTCAATTTTGTGACAAAGTTCCGCACGGAAGCCCAGTCGGCGGCCGGATTAGAACATCCGAATATTGTAAACATCTATGATGTAGGCAGCGAAAATGGCATGCATTACATCGTGATGGAGTATGTGGAAGGAATCACTTTAAAAACTTATATTGAGAAAAAAGGACAGCTCACATTCAAGGAGGCTGTCAGCATTGCAATCCAGGTGGGAAGAGGTATTGAGGCTGCGCACAACAAGGGCATTATCCATCGGGACATCAAGCCGCAGAACATCATTATCTCCACAGAAGGAAAAGTAAAAGTCACAGACTTTGGTATCGCAAGAGCCGCAACATCCAACACGATCAGTTCGGATGTCATGGGTTCTGTTCATTATGCATCACCGGAACAGGCGAGAAATGGTTTCGTGGATGGCAAGAGTGACATCTATTCTCTCGGTATCGTGATGTATGAGATGGTAACCGGAAGAGTGCCATTTGACGGGGATACCACAGTTGCAGTCGCAATCCAGCATCTGCAGGAGGAGATCGTTCCACCGAGTGCGTATGCGCCAAATCTCCCGATCAGTATGGAGAAGATCATTTTAAAATGTACGCAGAAGAATCCGGACAGACGCTATGAGTCCATGACAGCGCTGCTTGCAGATTTAAGAAAAGCATTGATCAGCCCAAATGAAGACTTCGTTGTGATTGCACCGGTTTCCCAGGAGAAGACACGTGTCATCGGTGAAGACGAGATCAATAAGATCAAGCAGGAAACAAGCAACATTTATCTTAGCGATGAGGATGTTGTATCACATAACCAGAAAGCGAAAGATAAGTTTGAAAAGCGCAATCGTTATGAGGACGATGAGGAAGACGACGAGGACGCTTACGATGATGATGAACTTGAAGAAATGAATCCGAAAATGGATAAAGCCATTACCATTATGGGAGTGGCAGCCGGAGTGATCATTGTTGCACTGATTATTTTTATTCTGGTAAGCTTCTTTGGAAACTTTAAATTCGGAGGATCTTCCAGCAAAGCAAACACTGAGACATCCGAAACCCAGGCAGACGGAATTGAAGTGCCGGATCTGAAGGGTCTTACATTCGACGAGGCAAAAGAGCAGCTCAATGCAAAGGGTCTCGGAATCAAGAATGCAGGAACCGTTGCATCTGACCAATATGGCGAGGGACAGATCGTAAGCCAGACACCGGATGCACTGACAAAGGCAGAGGCGAACACAACAGTGGAAGTTACCTTAAGCAGCGGAAAAGGAGAGGTTTCCGTTCCTTCCGTGACAGGCATGGATGAGACAACTGCTTACAATACACTGACAAATTCAGGATTTACTCCGGTAAAAGATTATGCATACAGTGCGGATGTCGCACAGGGAAATGTCATCGAGCAGAGTCCGAATGTGGGAACACTTGCCAAGGCAGGAGATAATGTCAAAATCGTGATCAGCCGCGGCGTAGAGCAGGCAGAGGCAACGAGTGTGGCAGTTCCGGGTGTGACTGGACTTACCGAGGATGCAGCAAGATCAGCTATCCAGAACGTAGGTCTTGCAGTCGGCAATGTGACAAGTGCATACAGTGACAGTGTCGCAAGCGGACAGATCATTTACCAGAGTCCGGTTGCAGATACCGCGGTTGACGCTGGAACAGCCGTTGATTTTGTGGTAAGCATGGGTGCAGAACCTGCACAGGAAGTAACACCGACCACTTATAAGATCAATCTGAACATCAAAAAACCAGACAATGACTCCGTGGCAGCAGCTAATATCTATCTGTATGACGGAGCAGACGGAAATGGTAATATATTAGAGCAGTGGACGAATCAGTCTATCTCCTTATTCGGGGACGGCGGATTGAGCATTTCCAAATCAGGAATGTTAGCGTCCAGCGGATCATTAAAGATTGACTGGCTTGGAGCAGATGGGCAGCAGCTTGGATCTTCACAGATCGTATCGCCTATCTCATTTAAGGCAGAATAGTTACAACAAAAGGTAATATATGCAGGGAAAGATTGTAAAAGGAATTTCCGGGTTCTACTACGTTCACGTAGGAGAATCCGGAATTTATGAATGTAAGGCAAAAGGTGCATTCCGCAATCAGAAGATCAAACCGTTAGTCGGGGATGATGTAGAGATTGCGATTGTTGACGAAGAAACAAAAAAAGGGAATATCGAAAAGATTCTTCCGCGGAAAAATGAACTGATCCGCCCGGCGGTTGCCAATATTGATCTGGCATTGATCATTTTTGCGGCGGCGAAGCCACAGCCGAATTTTAATCTGTTAGACCGTTTCCTGATCATGATGGAATATCAGAAAGTACCTGTGACGATCTGTTTTAATAAAAAAGATCTGTTAGAGGAATCGGAGATTGAGGAATTTGCAGGTGTCTACAAAAAGTGTGGCTACTCCGTTCTCTACACCAGTGCGGAAAAAGAGGAGGGAATCCGGGAGCTGCATGCGCTGTTAGATGGAAAGACAACTGCAGTGGCAGGTCCTTCCGGTGTTGGAAAATCATCTCTGGTGAACCGTCTCCAGCCGAATGTGCAGATGGAGACAGGCAGTATCAGCAGAAAAATCGAGCGTGGAAAACATACAACACGTCATTCTGAGATCATTCCAATCGCGGCGGACACTTATATTATGGATACTCCCGGTTTTAGTACGCTCTATATACCGGGCTTTGAGAAGGAAGACCTTCAGGAGTTTTATCCGGAATTTAAAGAATATGAACCTTATTGCAGATTCAAGGGCTGCAGTCATATCAACGAGCCGGATTGTGGTGTGAAAGAGGCATTGGCAGAGGGGAATATCAGTCCTTTGCGCTATGAGAACTACAAGCTGCTTTATGAAGAATTAAAAGATGTTAAAAAATATTGATGACAGATTACTGTTTTTAAATTATGTTGGAGGAAAAAGTTATGAATTGTTTATCACCTTCTATTTTATCCGCAGATTTTGCAAATCTGGGGGAGCAGGTGAAAATTTTGGACGAGGCAGGTGCACAGTATGTGCATATCGATGTGATGGATGGTATGTTTGTGCCAAGCATTTCATTTGGAATGCCAGTCATAAAGAGTATCAGAGACTGCAGCGACCGTATTTTTGATGTACATCTGATGATCGAGGAGCCGGGAAGGTATATCGATGACCTTGCGGAGGCAGGCGCGGATCTCATTACCGTGCATGCAGAGGCATGCAAACATTTAGACCGCACGATCGAGGCAATCAAGGAGAAAGGACTGCTTGCAGGTGTTGCGCTCAATCCGGCAACGCCGTTATCTGCGATTGAGTGGGTACTCCCGAAAGTAGATATGGTGCTGATCATGACCGTAAATCCGGGCTTTGGCGGACAGAAACTGATTCCTTATACGGTGGAAAAAGTGAGAGCCTTAAAGAAAATGATTGACGAGGCAGGACTTAAGATCGACATAGAGGTAGACGGCGGTGTGAACCTCGAAAACGTGACTGGGGTTATGGACGCCGGAGCGAACATTATTGTGGCTGGAAGTGCTGTGTTCAAGGGCGACATTGCAGAGAACGTGGAACGTTTTTTAGATATTTTAAATGAGTAAATAACTGGGCTGTTGCATAAGAATGAAAAGTCATTGTGCAGCAGTCTTTTTACATGAAATAGATGATTACAGAGTTTTGACTCAGAGTGTGAAATTGGATATATTTTGATAATATGAGGTAAGGAAAATATGACGGATTGCGTTATTGTCGTAGGGGGACATATAGAGGACGGATTTGCAAAAGAATTTATAGTACAGGAAAAACCGGATTTTTGCATTGCAGCGGATTCCGGAATGAATTTTTTTTACAGAACGGGATTAAAGCCGGATTGGATCATTGGAGATTTTGATTCTGCATCGGGTGAGGCACTCGAATATTTCAAAGGGCAGACGGATATTTCATGGATAAAATTGAATCCAGTCAAAGATGACACCGATACAGAATCGGCAATCCGGAAAGCAATTGCACTTGGAGCAGAAAAAATCACGCTTCTAGGTGCAACAGGAACCAGAATCGATCATATGCTTGGAAATATCGAACTTCTTGGAATCGGGTTGCAGAATCATATCCCAATCCAGATTGTGGATGAACGAAACCGGGTTCGGATGATTGATTCCGGAATCACACTGGAACGGGAAAAACAGTTTGGAAAATATGTTTCCCTGATTCCGTACACAAATGTAGTAAAAGGACTTACACTGACCGGATTTAAGTATCCGTTGGATCGTTATGATTTAAAGGGATTCTGTTCACTTGGCGTGAGCAATGAAATTATTGAGGCAAGTGCCACAATAAAATTCGAGCAGGGAATCTTAATTGTGATTGAGGCAAGAGACTAAAAAACAGCAGAACTGCATCATATCGGGCAGTTCTGCTGTTTTTGTAAATGAAATCAAAGCTGTGCGGAAAATTTATTCTCCAGCGATTAAAAGGTCGATTCCTGCTTTCTCATAAATTTCTTTGGTGTTTCTGGAAAGTCCATTGTCTGTGATCAGTAAATGAATATCATCCACAGAAGCATAGCTTGAGATCGATGTTGTATCAAACTTTGTATGATCGATCAAAGCTACTGTTTTTGTGGAAGATTTAATGCACATCCGTTTTAAATCCGCCTCATAAATACTAAAATCGGTCAGACCATTTTCCAGGGAAAATCCGCGTGCTGATACAAAAGCAATGTCGGTATGGATTTTTTTCAACAGATCTTCGCCCAAAAGTCCCTCAATGGAAGAGGAGGCAGAGGTAACGATACCGCCGGTAAGAATCACGGTTACACCCGGAATATCCTTTAAGGATAATGCAAGATTAATGCCATTTGTAATGATCGTCAGTTCCGTGAAACAACGCAGCTTCATGCCAAGCGTGTACGCAGTGGAACTTGCATCTAAGAAAATGCACATATGGTTTTCTACCAGTTTGATCGCTTCGCCTGCGATCAGATCTTTTTCATGCTGATTTTCTAAGGCTCTCTCGTGGAAAAAATATGCCCGCCCGGTCAGCTCCTTGTTACCGGAAGATGCATCGCGGTAAACAGCGCCACCGTGTGTTTTTGTCAGCAGTTTTGCCTTATCCATTTGATTTAAGTCGGTGCGTATCGTAGTTGCCGGGACACCAAGCATATCGCTTAATTCATTGGTAGTGGCTTTTCTTTTTTCTCAAGATAATCTAAAATCTGTTGTTGACGTTCTAACTGCAGCATAAATCTCTTTCCTCCGGTAAAATCCTTAATTAAAACTAATATACCGCGAAATGAGATTTTATGCCAGTGGATTTTGAAAAAGCATATAATTTATAGAAAAACCTTGTACATAAGAAAGAAATGTACATTTTAGCTCTAATGTGTTACACTATATAATGCTGTATCAATTATGAAAATGAATACTTTTAGAAGGAGAAACATACATTATGAAACTCGGAATCGTCGGACTTCCAAACGTTGGAAAGTCTACCTTATTTAATTCACTGACCAAAGCAGGAGCACTCTCAGCAAACTATCCATTTGCAACAATTGATCCGAACGTCGGAATCGTTTCCGTACCGGATGAGAGAATTGTAAAACTTGGAGAACTGTATCACACGAAGAAAGTAACACCTGCCACAATCGAATTTGTAGATATCGCAGGTCTTGTAAAAGGAGCCAGCAAGGGTGAGGGACTTGGAAACCAGTTCCTTGCAAACATCCGTGAAGTAGATGCGATCGTACACGTAGTACGTTGTTTTGAGGATACTAACATTATCCATGTAGACGGATCAATCGATCCTGCAAGAGATATTGAGACGATCAATCTGGAACTGATCTTCTCTGATATTGAGATCCTTGACAGAAGAATTGCCAAGATTTCCAAACAGGCAAGAATGGACAAGACACTCGCAAAAGAGCTTGAACTGGTAGAAGCAGTCAAGGCTCATCTTGAAGCCGGCAAAATGGCAAGATCTTTTGAAGTACCTGATGATGAGGACGCACAGATCTGGTTTAAAGGATACAATCTTCTGACTGCAAAGCCGACAATTTACGCAGCAAATGTTGCAGAGGATGATCTTGCAGATGACGGAGCTTCCAATCCGCATGTTGCAAAAGTAAGAGAGATGGCAAAAGAGGAAGGGGCAGAAGTATTCGTAATCTGTGCACAGATCGAGCAGGAACTCGCAGAACTTTCTGAGGAAGAAAAGAAAGAGTATTTAGATGATCTCGGTGTGGCATCCAGCGGACTTGACAAACTGGTAGCAGCAAGTTACAGCCTGCTTGGACTGATCAGCTTTTTGACTGCAGGAGAGGATGAATGTCGTGCATGGACCATTAAGAAAGGTACAAAAGCGCCACAGGCAGCCGGCAAGATCCATACCGATTTTGAGCGTGGATTTATCAAAGCTGAGGTTGTAAATTATCAGGATCTTTTAGATAATGGAAGCCTTGCAGCAGCCCGTGAAAAAGGAATCGTGGGTATGGAAGGAAAAGAGTACGTGGTCAAAGACGGAGATGTTATCTTATTCCGCTTTAACGTATAAGACAGGAAAAGTGTTACTCAAAATTTTGCCAGCGGACTTGCAAAAAAAGGGAAAAAACGCATATCATTTTCCGAGAGGATGTTTCGGAGAATGGTATGCGCTTTTGTGACTTGGCAGAAAAAGAAGTGATCAATATGTGCGACTGCAAATGTCTTGGAAACGTTCATGATCTTGACATCGACGAGTGTAACGGAACAATCCGTGCACTGATCGTACCCGGACCTGGAAAATGGTTTGGCTGTTTTGGCAGGGATTTTGAATTGTTTATTCCGTGGTGTAAGATTGTGAAGATCGGACCGGACATTATTTTAGTTGATATTGATGAAAAAGAGGCAAAACACAAGGTTTAAAGAGAAGAAAACAGGAGAGACAATGTTAGATCAGAGTGTATTTACAGAGACAATCCACGAAGTGGCTGAGATTATCCGCACATCTGCAACACCGTTATCGAAAGAGGAGATCCTAAGCTATTTCAAAGAGATGGAACTAAACGAGCAGCAGGAAAACATGGTTTTAGAATTCCTTTTGACACCGCATGAGGAAGAAGATGCAGAGGAAGAGGAAGCAGAAGAAACAGAGGCAGAAGAAGCACAGGAAACGGCAGAGTGGCAGGATACAACCGATGCGTCTGTATTCATGCAGAGCGATTCCGATAAAAAAGAGGCTGAAACAAAAAAGGCAGACTGCCTGCCGGAATCTAAGATGTTTCAGATGTATCTTGAGGAGATCAGCAGTCTTCCGGTGTATTCGGAAACGAAAATAGAGGAAATGTACCAGAAGCTGTTGGCAGGAGATGAATCGGTCATCCATACGATTTCTGACAGCTGGATGATCAAAGTATTAGAACTGGCAAAGAAGCTTGCAGTGAGCTCGGAAGGATTTGAGGATGTCATTCAGGAAGGAAACATGGCATTGTTTTTGAAACTGACGGAGCTTTGCGGAAGTCAGGAGAAAACAGATGTTGAGGCGGAATTGCAGAATGCTGTTGAGGAAGCCATGAAATCATCTATTCTTGCAGAGGAAGGCGAGGATGAAGACGAGAAAGCTATGGTCGGAAAGCTGGCTTTAGTGAACGAAGCAAAGAAATACCTCGCAGACGAGAAGGGCAGGGAAGCTACACTGTCAGAACTTGCAGAATATACGCAGTTGACAGAAGAGGAACTTTCTGATATTCTCTTATTGATTCAGAAAGCGAATCAGAAGGACAAATAACATATAGATCCAAAACCATGAATGGAGTGGACTTTTCTGGAGCAGAGAGCTCTATTTTTCGCCACACAACTGAGATGATCGGTTGTGTGGATTTTTTTGCGCTAAAATGAGTTGAACCATAGATTGTGACAATGTGGAAATGGCGTTATCGCACAACAAAAAAGTAAGGATCGTAGAGAGGAAGAACAGATGAATCAGGAATTTATGAAGGAAAAACCGGTTATGCCATTGGTTATTTCAATGGCACTGCCGATGACATTTTCGATGCTGGTGAATGCATTATATAATATTATAGACAGTTATTTTGTGGCGAGGATCAGCGAGGATGCAATGACAGCATTGTCGTTAGTATATCCGTTACAGAATCTTGTGAATGCTGTGGTGATCGGTTTCGCAATCGGTATCAATGCAACAATGGCATATTATCTTGGAGCAAAAAAGCAGGAACTGGCGAATAAGACAGCATCTCTTGGAATGTTACTCAATATGATACACGGAGTGATCCTTGCAGCAGGATGCATTGCGGTTATGCCGGTATTTCTACGGATGTTTACAGCGGATGAGGGAATTGTTGGAATGGGAGTACAGTATTCGAATATTGTTTTTTTATTTGCAGTTCCAAATGCAGCAGGACTTTGTTTTGAAAAAATATTTCAGGCAGTCGGTCGTATGAAGACATCGATGTTTTGCATGCTGGTCGGATGTGTGACAAATATTGTGCTCGATCCTCTTTTTATTTTTGGAATCGGGATTTTCCCGGAAATGGGGATTGAGGGCGCTGCGCTTGCAACCGGAATCGGACAGGTCGTGTCATTAGCAGGTTATCTGCTGATGTATTACTTAAAACCAATCCCGGCAAAAGTGAAAGTAAAAGATATGAAACCGGAAACGCAGCTTTGCAAAAAAGTGTATTCCATTGGAATCCCTGCAACGTTAAGTCTGGCACTGCCTTCGGTTCAGGTGTCAGCCCTGAATGCAATCCTGACCGTATATTCTGCAAGCTATGTTCTTGTGTTGGGAGCGTATTTTAAATTGCAGACATTTTTATATCTGACAGGAAATGGTGTCGTACAGGGTATGAGACCGCTGATCGGCTATAATTATGGGGCAGGAGAGTCAAAACGTGTCAAAGAGATTTTCCAGTCGGCGCTGTTTCTGATCGCAGTTGTCATGGTGATTGGCACGATCCTTTGTATGGCGGTGCCACAGTCGCTGATCGGGCTGTTCACAGGCAATCCTGAGACGATCGCACTGGGCAGGGAAGCCCTCCGGCTGATCAGTATAGGATTTGTCGTATCATCGGTCTCAGTGACGGTATCGGGTGCGTTAGAAGGACTGGGAAAGGGAAAAGAATCCCTGATTATTTCATTACTCCGCTATATTGTAGTGATTCTTCCATTGGCATTTGTGTTAAGCCGCTTTTGGGGAGCAACAGGTGTATGGCACGCATTCTGGATCACAGAGATCATTTCAGCCTTGATTTCTTGGAGTTTATATAAAAAAGAAATTTTGAAATAAAAAAACAATTTACATTTCTGATAAATCTTCTCTTACTGGATAATCAGTAAAGAAGATTTATCAAATGTAAATTGTTTTTTATGCACAAGGTGCATCGAGCAGTGTTTCAAATTGATCGATCGGTACAGGTTTGGAATAGAAGTAACCCTGATGCCAGGTGGCACCGAACTTATAAATGTAATCGCTGACGTCCTGATTTTCGATTCCTTCAATGCATGTCTCGGTATTGGTGCGGTTCGCATAATCTACAATGGACTGTACCATTGCCTGATTCTGCGGTTTCTGTTTGATATCTTTAATAAAACTCATATCGACCTTCAACTCATCAAATGGAAGTTCCAATGCAAGACTTAAGGAACTGTTACCGGTTCCAAAATCATCCAGTGCAATTTTAATTCCCTGTGAGTGGAAGAAATCTACCTCACCTTTTAGAAAATCAACGTCGAGATTTCGGCATCGTTCTGTGAGTTCGAGACATAATTCTTCCGGTTTTGCTCCGGTTTCCTTTAAAATCGTCATAACAGAATCACGAAATTCTTTGCGTGCTAACTGTGCAGCTGAGACGTTGACATTTACAAAACAATGCGGAATTTTGTCACGTATTTTTCCAATATCTTCCAAAGCGGTACGAAGAATCCAGTTTCCAAGATCGAAGATACATGGGTCTTCTTCCAGCCATTCCATGAAAACACCCGGAGAAACCAGTCCATAAGGCTCAAGTTCCCAGCGGATCAGTGCTTCCATACCACGGATCTTGCCTGTTTTCGTATCGGCAATCGGCTGATAGAACAGACGGAATCCCTCGAAGTGATTGGTTGCACACTGATGGATCAATCCGATTAACTCAAACTGCTCCTCGTTATTGCCACAGATCTCATCATTAAAGATGACAAGATCGCCATGGTGTTCATAGCGGGAGTGATTCTGTGCATAGGTCAGACGGCTCCGGACAGCGTTGGTTTCTTTCATATAAGGTTCTAAGAAGATTGCCCCAGCAGAAATTTTGATTGGAATCCGTTTTCCGTTCACCTCAATGTTATTTGCCAATGCATCTTCTATGAAATCAAAAATATCGCGAAGTTCGGTTTTTGATATTTTATCCAACACCAGAACGAATTTGGCACCGGATAAACGATAGGCAGAACCGATATTGCGTACCATATGTAACAGACTCTGGGCAACCTTATTTAAAATCTTGTCTGCAAAAGCAACACTATACATAACGTTGATATGGCTGAACTGATCGAGTCCGATCTTTAACAGGGCAGAAGGACTTTTGGCTTCTAATAACTGTGTAATGCGGTAATTTAGGGCAGGCTCTGTATAAAGACCTGTGACAGAGTCCACTTCATCCGAGATACCATAGTTATCGTAGCGGATAACTATGAAAAAAGGCTTTTGCTCGTTATCGTAGAGCATACGCGCTGTTGCGCGGAAGAGATTGTAGGAATCTTCTCCGTCCTGGATGCGGTATTCCCAGCCTTTGTCGAGATCTTTTCCGGCAACACGGTCTTTGAACCCCTTTTTAAAAGTGGCAATGTCTTCTGGATGAAGCTTGCGCTTACTCTTTTCCATGCCACGCATGGTATAATTTTCTTCCAGTCCGAAATAATCCATTACCTGTTCCGACCACCAGGTGATACCGGTTCTAAGGTTGGTGATCGAGAGATATGATTTTCTGGAAAGGGAAGTGATCGCTTTTATCATATCAGGAAAAAGCTGATTGATTCCATCCCAGAAAAGTTGTTCGTTATTGTTTGCCTTATCGTTTTTCATTCGTATTCCCCGCTGACATTTTATGGATGTCGCCCAATGCACATGATAAACTCACTGTAATTATCAGATGTTATATATCTATTCAGCACACGTTCGCAAATTTATGAAAATTGCCTTGGATCTGAATAGATACTATATTATAAATTATAACATAAAACAAACACAATTTCGAGTTTTTTCGTATTAATTTGCTAACTCTTTTTTCAGGTTCTTATTTGCTGTTGAAAGCATGAGTTTAATACGGTTCAACTGGTTTACTTCACTTGCACCCGGATCGTAGTCGATTGCAACAATGTTGGATTCCGGATAGCGGTGGCGTAATTCCTTGATAACACCTTTTCCTACAACATGGTTCGGCAGGCAGGCAAATGGCTGCGTGCAGACGATGTTAGGAGTTCCGGTGTGGATCAGCTCTAACATTTCTCCGGTTAAGAACCAGCCCTCACCGGTCTGGTTACCCTCGGATACGATCTCTCTTGCATATTTTGCAAGGTCATCAATGTGTGCAGGTGGAGTAAAGTGTTTACTCTTTTTAAATTCATCCACTGCGGCACTGCGTAACCATTCAAAGAACTTAATACCAAGGCGTCCGATTCGTTTGGATTTCTGGCTGAATCCAAGGTTATCTGCTTTAAATCCGGTGTTGTAGAAGCAGTAGAGCAGGAAGTCTGTAAGATCAGGAACAACCGCCTCAGCTCCCTCGGATTCTAACAGGTCAACCAGATAGTTGTTGGCAGCCGGGTGGAATTTTACCAAGATCTCACCGACAACGCCGACACGAGGTTTCTTCACATCAAGACGTGGGAGATTATCAAAGTCACGGATGATCTCGCGGCACATCTGCTTGTATTTTTTATGGGATAAAATCTTATCCTGTGTAATAAAGGCAATGATTTTCTTTTTCCATTTCTCATGGAGTTCGTTGGCAGAACCAGGAACAGCTTCGTATGGTCTTGTTGCATATAAGCAGCGGAGGAAAATATCACCAAATTCCAGAGCGTAAAGTCCGTGCTGGATGAGCTTTGGAGTGAAAGTGAATCCCGGGTTGCTCTCTAAACCGCTCAGGTTGATGGAGATAACCGGAACATTCGGGTAGCCTGCCTTTTCCAGAGCACGGCGGATAAATCCGATGTAGTTACTTGCACGGCATCCGCCACCGGTCTGGGAGATTAAGATTGCAGTCTTGTTCATATCGTATTTGCCGGATTTTACGGCAGCCATCAACTGGCCGACAACGATCAGGGACGGATAGCAGGCATCGTTATTGACGAATTTCAATCCGACATCGACACATTCCCTTGCTGGAACATCCGGTACGACCAGATTATATCCGGCAGCGTTGAAAGCTGGCTCTAACAGTTCAAAATGGATCGGTGACATCTGCGGGCAGAGAATGGTGTAATTCTCACGCATCTCTTTTGTAAAGATGACACGGTTATAATTTGCAGGAACGATCGTTCTTTTCGTCTGTTTCTTCTCACGTACACGGATAGCAGCGATCAGGGAGCGGATACGGATTCTCGCAGCACCTAAGTTGTTAACCTCATCAATCTTTAAGCAGCTGTAAATCTTACCTGATTTTGTCAGAATGTCATTCACCTGATCGGTGGTAACAGCATCAAGACCACAACCGAAAGAGTTCAACTGGATCAAGTCCAAGTCGTCTCTTGTCTTTACAAAGTTTGCGGCTGCATACAGGCGGGAGTGATACATCCACTGATCCATAACGATGAGAGGACGCTCTGCCTTCTGTAAATGGGAAACAGAATCCTCCGTTAAAACAGCAATTCCATAGGAAGTGATCAGTTCCGGAATACCATGGTTGATCTCCGGGTCAACATGATATGGGCGTCCGGCAAGCACAATACCACGTTTTCCTGTTTCTTCCATATATTTTAAGACTTCCTCGCCTTTTTTCTGCATTTCCATGCGAACAACGGCTAATTCTTTCCAGCCTTCGGAAACTGCATCACGGATTTCCGTTTCTGAAATATGGAAATCAGAAGCGCCGAATACTTTGATGAGCTGGGAAGATAAGGTATCTTCACTCGTAAATGCCATAAACGGATTTAAGAATTTCACCTGACCGGAAGTGATCTCATCCACGTTATTCTTGATATTTTCTGCGTAAGAGGTAACAATCGGGCAGTTGTAATGGTTGTTCGAATCCGGGAATTCATTTCTCTCATATGGAACACAAGGATAGAAAATGAAATCTACATTCTGGTGGATCAGCCAGGTTACATGTCCGTGTGCAAGCTTGGCAGGGTAACACTCGGATTCGGAAGGAATGGAGTCGATACCAAGCTCGTAAATCTTACGTGTGGAAGACGGAGAGAGCACTACCTGAAAACCTAACTTTTTAAAGAAGGTTGCCCAGAAAGGATAGTTCTCGTACATATTTAAAACACGTGGAATACCGACAGAACCACGGGTTGCTTCCTCAGCGGTTAATGGCTCATAGTCAAAAATACGTTTGTTTTTGTATTCAAAAAGGTTTGGAATGTTTTCTTTGTTCTTCTCTTTTCCAAGACCACGCTCACAACGGTTACCGGTAATGTACTGGCGGTTGCCGGAGAAACGGTTAATAGTTAAGAGACAGTGGTTCGTACATCCCTGACATCTTGCAAGCTTTGTGTCAAAAGTAAGCTCGTTGATTTCTTCGATAGAGAGCATGGAGGTCTGATAACCTTCCTCATGGCGTTCCCTTGCAATCAATGCAGCACCGAACGCACCCATGATACCGGCAATATCCGGACGGATACACTGTACACCGGCAATTTTTTCAAAGCTTCGTAAAACAGCGTCATTGTAGAAAGTTCCACCCTGTACGACAATGTTCTGTCCTAAGTCTTTGGCATCGGAAAGCTTGATTACTTTATACAATGCATTTTTGATGACAGAGTAAGCAAGACCGGCAGAGATATCAGCAACGGAAGCGCCTTCCTTCTGAGCCTGTTTTACTTTGGAATTCATGAATACGGTACAGCGGGTTCCAAGGTCGATCGGGTTCTTTGCAAAAAGAGCTTCTTTTGCAAAATCCTGTACAGAGAAATTCAGAGATTTTGCAAATGTCTCGATAAAGGAACCACAGCCCGAAGAACAGGCTTCATTTAACTGAACGCTGTCAACCGTCTGATTTTTGATCTTAATGCACTTCATATCCTGACCACCGATATCGAGGATACAGTCAACCTCAGGATCGAAGAAAGCAGCAGCATAAAAATGGGCAACAGTCTCAACTTCACCGTCGTCTAATTTTAAAGCAGCCTTCTGCAAAGCTTCGCCGTATCCGGTGGAGCAGGAGTGTACAATGTGTGCCTTCTCCGGCAGCTTGGAATAAATATCTTTGATCGCGCGGATCGCAGTAGAGAGCGGACTGCCGTTGTTGTTACTGTAGAAAGAGTACAGTAGGGAACCGTCCTCACCGATCAGTGCAACTTTGGTTGTGGTAGAACCCGCGTCGATACCGAGATAGCAGTTTCCTTCGTAAGTGGATAAATCGGCTGATTTTACATGGTGTCCGTCATGGCGTGCGCGGAAAGCGTCATACTCTGCCTGATCTTTGAAAAGTGGATCAAGTCTTGCAACTTCGAATTCCATATGAATGTCAGACTGGAGCTTTGTATGTAATTCTTCCAAAGAAGTTACTTTGTCTTCTTTATAATTTAACGCAGAACCGATCGCTGCAAAAAGGTGTGAATTTTCCGGTGTGATCGCATGCTCATCATCTAAGTTTAAAGTACGGATAAATGCAGCTTTTAACTCCGATAAAAAGTGCAGTGGACCGCCTAAGAAAGCGACGTGTCCGCGGATCGGCTTTCCACATGCAAGACCACTGATCGTCTGGTTGACGACTGCCTGGAAAATAGAGGCAGATAAGTCTTCTCTTGTGGCACCTTCGTTGATCAGAGGCTGGATATCTGTTTTGGCAAATACACCACATCTGGCAGCAATCGGATAGATCGCTTTGTAATTCTTAGCATATTCATTCAGCCCGGTTGCATCTGTCTGGATCAGGGATGCCATTTGGTCGATAAAAGAACCTGTACCGCCGGCACAGATACCATTCATACGCTGTTCAACATTACCGCCCTCAAAATAAATGATCTTCGCATCCTCACCGCCAAGCTCAATGGCAACATCTGTCTGTGGAGCATAGTGCTGCAGTGCTGTAGATACGGAGATAACCTCCTGAACAAACGGCACGTCTAAATGTTTTGCAAGGGTAAGACCGCCGGAACCGGTGATCATTGGGGCAATTTTGATATCCCCAAGTTTTTCATAAGCTTTTTCAACTAACATGGAGAGAGTCTCACGGATATTGGCGAAGTGTCTCTCGTAATCGGAGAATAACAGATTGTCATTCTCATCCAGCACAGCAACCTTGACTGTGGTGGAACCAATATCAATTCCAAGTTTATGAAGTGTATTGTTACTCATATCTTTCCTCCAGAAATAAACTTTTGTACATCAGATCTATAAATATATATGTTTACAGATATGTATTTCTTCTTATTATAATATATGGTCGAAAAACCAAGCACTGTACATTATACGACAGGAAAATGCAAAAAACAATGTCAAAATACTCTGAAAAATCTAAACTTTTTATGAAGAAATTTAGCGTCGATTGACAAAGGTTTGACACACAGATATACTTTAGCTAGATTGTTTCAAAATAGCAGAGACAATAAAAAGAGTATTTGAAAAAGGAGCAGCAACATGAACTGGTTAAATAAATTAGAACGTAAATTTGGAAGATATGCGATCCCGAATCTGATTATGTATCTGATCGGAGCATATTCCGTTGGATTTGTATTGAACATGGTGGCACCGAAAATATTAGGATTCTTGAATTTCCAGCCTTATTACATTTTACATGGACAGATCTGGAGACTTATCACATGGATTTTGATGCCGACAGACAGCAATATCATTTTTCTGCTGATCATGATGATGTTTTATTATCAGCTTGGAACTGCGTTGGAGCGTGCGTGGGGAACGTTCCGGTTTAACGCCTATATTATCGGCGGAATACTTCTGACCGAGGTGGGAAGCCTTTTGGCATACGGTCTGATCTATCTGCTTATGGGTGGCAATTTTGCATATACGGCAAGCACGATGATGGGACAGATGATCAGTACTTCCTATATTAATATGTCGATATTCCTTGCGTTTGCAACGTTATATCCGGATATGCAGGTGTTACTTTACTTTATCATTCCGATAAAAATGAAATGGATGGCGGCTGTTTACGTTGTCATTATGGTATTTAGTGTCTGGGACAGCTATCACACGATTTATGCCTACACCCAGTCCACTGCTACGGCATTGTGGTATGCGGGAATTATGCTGTTATGCATCGTGATGTCATTGTTAAATTATCTCATTTTCTTCCTTTCCACGAGAAATTTAAGCAGGTACACACCGCATGAGATTCATCGCAGACAGCAGTTTAAGGCGCAGACAAGAGAGCCAAGACCGGGTTCCGGTATTTCAAAACACAAATGTGCAGTCTGCGGGCGCACCGAGCTGGATGATCCGAATTTACAATTCCGTTTCTGTTCGAAATGTGAAGGAAATTATGAATATTGCCAGGATCACCTGTTTACCCACCAGCACATCAGAAGAGTATAAGAAAGAATACAGTCTTTTTCCGGACAGAAGGAGAAAGGCTGTATTTTTTATTAGTCTGAAATATATCGTGTATTAGTCAGTCTTATCAATGAAAAATTTTTTGCCCAAATCGACATTTTTTCAGAAATTACCATGTGAATCATATTGACGATAAAAAATTGCTATGCTAAATTGACTTTTGTATTTTTAAATAAGTTTTTCCTACGGAAAACAAGGAGGCTAAATCCTTTCCTCACCATAGAGTTCGGATTTTGCTTCGCAAAACAAGGAGGATTATATGAAAAAGGCATTAAGTGTTTTATTGGCAATGGGAATGACTGTCAGCATGGTGGCAGGATGTGGAGACACAGCAGACAACGGAAGCGCAGCAGATAACTCTGCAGCATCTACAGAAAGCGGTTCTAGTGCAGGTACACAGACAGCAGCTTCTGCAGCAGACATCAAAGTTGGTGTTATTTATATCGGTGATGAGAATGAGGGATATACAGCAGCTCATATGGCAGGTATTGATGAGATGGCAGCAAACCTTGGTTTATCAGATGACCAGATCATTGAGAAGACGACGATCCCGGAGGATGAGAAAGCATATGATGCAGTAGTGGATCTTGCAGAGCAGGGTTGTGATATTATTTTTGCAACAAGTTTCGGACATGAGACATATGTTTTGCAGGCAGCAGCAGAGTATCCGGATATTCAGTTCTGTCATGCAACAGGATATCAGGCAGCAGGTTCCGGACTTTCTAATATGCACAACTACTTCGATGCTATTTACGAAGCACGTTATGTATCCGGTGTTGTTGCAGGTATGAAATTAAATGAGATGATCGAGAATGGAGATATCACAGCAGACCAGGCAAAAATCGGTTATGTTGGTGCATTCCCATACGCAGAGGTTATTTCAGGATTTACTTCTTTCTATTTAGGAGCAAAGAGTGTATGTGAATCCGCAACAATGGAAGTTCAGTATACAAACAGCTGGGCTGATATGTCAGCAGAGGCAGAGGTTGCCAACCAGTTGATCGCAGATAACTGTGTACTGATCAGCCAGCATGCAGATACAACAGGTGCTCCAACAGCCTGTGAGACAGCAGGAGTTCCTTGTGTAGGTTACAACGTAGATATGACATCTGTAGCTCCGGATGCAGCATTGACTTCTCCAACAAATAACTGGGGTGTATATTATACATATGCTGTACAGTGTGTATTAGACGGAAAAGCAATTGATACAGACTGGTGCCAGGGATTCTCTGAGGATGCAGTCAGAATCACACCAGTGAATGAAGCTGTTGCAGCAGAAGGAACAGATGCAAAAGTAGAAGAAGTTGAAGCAGCATTAAAAGATGGTTCCCTTCATGTATTTGATACAACAACCTTTACTGTAAACGGATCTTCTTTAGAAGACCTGATCGCAGAGGGTGGAGATTATGCAAAATATGCTGATTACGTTTCTGATGGTTACTATCATGAATCTGAATTAGCATCTGCACCGTCTTTTGATATTATCATTGATGGTATTACTTCTCAGGCAAACTAGTCTGAAAACAAGCCGGCAGAGTGCAGATATGTCTGCACTTTGCCATAACAGGAATATTGGAAGAAAAAGCAGGGAATCCTTTCATAATTATTTTGAAAGGATTTTCGTATTCATTTAGGAGGATTATTTGTGGAAACAGGAAACGCTATTGAGCTGAAAGGTGTAACAAAACGTTTCGGTGACGTTATTGCGAACGATAACGTGAATCTGACCGTCAGGAAAGGTGAAATTCTTTCAATTTTAGGAGAGAATGGTAGTGGAAAGACTACGTTGATGAATATGCTTTCCGGAATTTACTTCCCAGACGAAGGAGAAATTTATGTGGATGGAAAAGAAGTGACCATTCGCTCCCCAAAAGATTCCTTCGCACTCGGAATTGGAATGATTCATCAGCATTTCAAGCTGATCAATATTTTGACAGCCGCCGAGAATATTATTTTAGGTCTGCCTGGAAAAGAAAAACTGAATATGAAACAGGTAGAAAAAGAGATCAAGGAACTGATAGAACAGTATGGGTTTGAACTTAATCCGTCCCAGAAAATCTATGATATGTCCGTATCCCAGAAACAGACGGTAGAGATCGTAAAAGTGCTTTACCGTGGTGCGGATATTCTGATCTTAGATGAGCCGACGGCAGTGTTGACACCGCAGGAGACAGAAAAACTGTTTGCAGTTCTCCGCAACATGAGAAAAGCCGGAAAATCTATTATTATCATCACACATAAATTAAATGAAGTATTGGAACTTTCAGACCGTGTGGCAGTCCTTCGAAGAGGAAAATACATTGATACCGTTGAGACTGCAAAAGCAACGGTGGAATCCCTTACCGAGATGATGGTGGGCGAAAAAGTAAAACTTGACATCAATCGTACAGAGCCTGTAGGAGCAGAAAAACGTATCGAGATGCGTGGCATTACGTGTAAGAACAAAGAGGGATTGAAAGTTTTGACAGAGGCTTCCTTCACAGCTTACAGTGGAGAGATTCTTGGTGTTGCAGGAATTTCCGGAAGCGGACAGAAAGAGTTATTAGAATCGGTTGCAGGACTTCAGCCGATCGAGAGTGGGGAAATCCTTTATTATTCCCCGGAAGGATCAACGGAAAAGATTTCAGAGATGAAAGCAGAGGATATAAAAAATCTCGGAATCACTCTGTCATTTGTACCGGAAGACCGTCTGGGAATGGGACTGGTAGGTTCAATGGATCTGACAGACAACATGATGATCCGAAGCTATAAGGAAGGCAGACATTTCTTTGCAGACCGAAAATCTCCGAAAAAACTTGCAGAAGATATCGTGGAAAAATTAGATGTCGTGACACCTGGCGTGGATACCCCGGTCAGCAGACTTTCCGGTGGTAACGTGCAGAAAATTCTGGTAGGACGTGAGATCGCAAGCAATCCGACCGTATTAATGGTTGCTTATCCGGTCAGAGGACTGGATATCAATTCCTCCTACACGATTTACAATCTGTTAAACGACCAGAAGAAAAAAGGTGTAGCAGTCATCTGCGTAGGAGAAGATTTAGATGTTCTGTTAGAGCTTTGTGATAAGATTCTTGTATTGAACAGTGGAAAAGTTGCAGGTATTGTGGATGCACGTACTACAACGAAGGAAAAATTAGGACTGATGATGACCGGATTGACGGAGGATAAGAATGAGTAAGGAAAATGTGATTTCGAAGAAAGAACCTTTTGCACGTATGGTAAAAAGAGACCATATCAGTGCAGGTAAAGCATGGGCAATCCGCCTGATCGCAGTGGCTTTATCGCTTGTAGTTGCAGCGCTTGTCATTGTGGCGATCACAAAACAGAATCCAATCGAAGTTTATCTTGGAATCATTGATGGAGCGGTTGGAAGTAACCGTAGAATCTGGGTAACGATCCGCGAGATGATGGTACTTTTATGTATTGCCATTGGACTTACCCCGGCATTTAAAATGAAATTCTGGAACATCGGAGCCGAGGGGCAGATTTTAATGGGCGGTACAGCAACCGCAGCCATGATGATCTATTTTGGTGACAAAATGCCAAACTGGCTGTTGCTGATCGTGATTTTTGTTGTCAGTGGACTGGCTGGACTGATCTGGGGCGTGATCCCGGCTATTTTTAAAGCATACTTTAATACAAATGAGACATTATTCACATTGATGTTAAACTACGTGGCAATGCAGATCGTAACCTTCTGCATCGTTTTCTGGGAAAATCCTTCCGGTTCCAACACCGTCGGTATTATCAATGCCGCAACAAGAAAGGGCTGGTTCCCGACAATTTTTGGCAATGCATATACGTTGAATGTAATCATTGTTCTGGCAATCACATTGCTTGTCTATATTTATATGAAATATTCTAAACAGGGATATGAGATCTCCGTTGTGGGAGAGAGCCAGAACACGGCAAGATATGCCGGAATCAACGTAAAGAAAGTGATTATCCGTACCATGATGATTTCCGGTGCGATCTGCGGTATCGCAGGCGCTGTCATTGTGAGCGGTGCGAGCCATACGATTTCGACCAGCACAGCAGGCGGACGTGGATTTACGGCGATCATTGTAGCGTGGATGTCAAAATTCAATCCACTTGCCATGATCTTAGTTTCCGGTTTCCTTGTATTCATGCAGCAGGGATCAATCCAGATCGCATCCCAGTATGGATTAAATGAAAATGCATCGGATATTATCACAGGTATTTTGTTATTCTTCCTGATCGGATGTGAATTCTTTATTAACTACAAATTAGAGTTCCGCAAGAAAGGAGACAAATAAAATGACATTATTATTGACGTTTATCCAGAAGGCAATCGGACAGGGTGTTGCCATTTTATTTGGTGCATCCGGTGAAATTGTCACAGAAAAATCCGGTAACTTAAACCTTGGAATCCCGGGTATTATGTACATGGGCGGTATTGCCGGACTTATGGGTGCATTTTTCTATGAAAAAAGTACCGAGACACCAAATGGTGTGATCGGGCTGTTTGTCTCCCTGTTATGCACATTGATCGCATCTGCATTTGGCGGTCTGATTTACAGTTTCCTGACAATCACACTGCGCGCAAACCAGAATGTGGTAGGTCTTGCACTGACGACTTTTGGTGTTGGATTCGGTAATTTCTTTGGTGGTTCTATCTCCAAATTAGCAGGTGGTGTCGGACAGATCTCTGTTCAGACAACAGCAGCAGCATATCGCACAACGATTCCCGGCTTATCCCAAATTCCGGTGATCGGTACGTTATTATTCTCATATGGATTTTTAACTTATCTGTCAATTATTGTGGCAGTTGTGATGACTTATTTTTTGAAAAAAACAAGAAAAGGACTGAATCTTAGGGCTGTCGGTGAAAGCCCGGCAACTGCGGATGCAGCAGGTATCAATGTTTCCAAATACAAATACGTTGCTACGGTGACCGGTGCAGCAATCGCAGGTCTTGGTGGACTTTATTTTGTTATGGAATATCTTGGCGGTACGTGGTCAAATAACGGATTTGGTGACCGTGGATGGCTTGCAATCGCACTTGTTATCCTTGCACTCTGGAATCCGGATCATGCGATCTGGGGCTCATTTGTCTTCGGTGGATTATACATTCTGTATATTTATCTTCCGGGATTGAACAGAGCAACACAGGAGCTTGTAAAGATGCTGCCATATGTTGTGACGATCATTGTACTGATTATCACAAGCAAGCGGAATAAACAGGAAAATCAGCCGCCGGCAAGTCTCGGTGAGGCATATTTCCGTGAGGAACGATAAGAAGAACAGGAAAAAGGGAAGCGAAGCCGCTTATGGTGTCCGCCTCCCTTTTTACTTTTATAAATAACTGGAAAAGTACGTAAATTCATGCTATATTATACTTGCGTCTAAAAGGTACATCGTGATAAGATATTAGATAGACTGCATTACGGCAAAATGAGATTTTACAGCAGATCTGCATTTTGCTTAGCGAAACAAGGAGGATATTATGGAAAACGAAACTGTCTCTAAGAATTTTATTGAGCAGATGATTGATAAAGATATCGAGGAAGGACATTGTAAAGAAGTCCATACGAGATTTCCACCGGAACCAAATGGTTACCTTCACATCGGACATGCAAAGTCCATTCTTTTAAATTATGGACTGGCACAGAAATACGGCGGAAAGTTCAATCTTCGATTTGATGATACAAACCCTACAAAAGAAAAAACAGAATTTGTAGAGGCAATCCAGTCTGATATCGAATGGCTTGGAGCTGACTGGGAAGGCAGACTTTTCTTTGCATCTGATTACTTCGACCAGATGTATGAAGGTGCTGTAAAGCTGATCAAAAAAGGAAAAGCATATGTATCCGATCTCTCCGCAGAGCAGATCCGCGAATACAGGGGAACTTTGACAGAACCTGGAAAGGAAGATCCGTACAGCACACGTTCTATTGAAGAAAACCTTGCATTATTTGAAGATATGAAGAATGGCAAATTTGCAGACGGAGAGAAAGTGCTTCGTGCAAGAATTGATATGGCATCTTCTAATATCAATATGAGAGACCCGGTTATTTACCGTGTGGCACATATGACACATCACAGAACCGGTGATAAATGGTGCATCTATCCAATGTACGATTATGCACATCCAATCGAGGATGCGATTGAGGGAATTACCCACTCTATCTGTACTTTGGAGTTCGAAGACCACAGACCACTTTATAACTGGGTTGTTGAGGAAGTCGGCAAAGATATGATCCCGAATAAGGACGAGATGCCGCCAAGACAGATTGAGTTTGCAAAATTATATCTGACAAATGTAGTAACAGGTAAGCGTTATATCAAGCGTCTGGTAGAGGAAGGTATTGTGGACGGATGGGATGATCCTCGTCTCGTTTCCATTGCAGCATTAAGAAGAAGAGGATTCACACCGGAATCCATTAAGATGTTCGTAGATCTTTGCGGAATCTCCAAAGCAAACAGTTCCGTAGACTATGCAATGCTTGAGTACTGTATCCGTGAGGATCTGAAATTAAAGAAACCACGTATGATGGCAATTCTTGATCCGGTCAAGGTAGTGATCGATAATTATCCGGAAGGACAGATCGAATATCTCGATGTTGTGAACAACCTTGAGAATGAGGAACTTGGCAGCAGAAAAGTACCATTTGGCAGAGAGATTTATATTGACCGTGAGGACTTTATGGAAGAACCACCGAAAAAGTATTTCCGTATGTTCCCAGGCAACGAAGTTCGTCTTATGAATGCATATTTTGTAACATGCAATAGCTTTGTGAAAGACGAAAATGGTAAGGTAACAGAGATTCACTGTACTTATGATCCGGCTTCCCGTGGTGGAAACAGCCCGGACGGACGTAAGGTAAAAGGAACGATTCAGTGGGTATCAGCAGAGAAGAATGTAAAAGCAGAGATTCGTTTATATGAGAATATCGTGGATGAGGAAAAAGGTGTATACAATGAGGACGGAAGTCTGAACTTAAATCCAAATTCACTGACTGTATTAAAGGACTGCTATGTAGAGGAAAATCTTGCAGACGCGAAAGCTTATGACAGCTTCCAGTTTGTGCGTCAGGGATTCTTCTGTGTAGATGCAAAAGATTCTACACCGGAACATCTCGTATTTAACCGGATCGTTTCGCTGAAGAGTTCATTTAAATTGCCGTCAAATAACTAATTTACGATCAAGAAAAGCAGTCAATATTGGAGGAACGGATATGAATTTATTCAAGGGACTGGAAAAGTTCGGTCTGAAGACAGAGGGTACAGAAAATCTGTTTGAAGAAGAAAAAAGAACCAGTGCATCAACAGAGCAGGGAGAGGCAAAAGAAGAAATACCTTCTGAGGAATCATTTCTGTTAGAAAAATCAGTGCGCTGCACTGTGTGCGATAAAGTGTTCAAAACAAAAATGATCAAAAACGGAAGAGTGAAACGTCTCGAACCGGATTTTGATCTGAGACCAAGATTTATGTATATTGATACTTTAAAATATGATGTTGCATCATGTCCAAACTGCGGTTATACTGCAATGAACCGCTACTTTGAACATCTGTCATCGGTCCAGATCAAACTGATCAAAGAGAAAATATGTGCAAATTTTAAGCCGACTGGTGAAGAACCGGCGGTATATGATTATGATACGGCAATCAACCGTTACAAACTCGCACTGTTTAATACTCTTGTAAAAAAAGGAAAAGCAAGTGAGAAGGCATATACCTGTCTTAAGATTTCATGGCTCTATCGTGGAAAGTTAGAGGGCATGGACGAGAAGGATGCTTCGCTGGAACAGGAACGCAGGGAGTGTCTGGAGCAGCAGGAGGCATTTTATAATCAGGCTTATGAAGGCTTTTTAAAGGCTGTATCCACAGAGATGTTCCCAATGTGCGGCATGGATCAGACAACGGTAGATTATCTGCTTGCTGCAATGTCAAAGCATTTCAAACGTTACGATACTGCGTCCAAATGTATTTCCAGGATCATGTCTACAAGCTCTGCTTCTAAGAAGATGAAGGATCGTGCATTTGATCTGAAAGAGGAGATCATCCGGGAAATTAAGGATTCCAAAGCGTAAAAGGCGGCAGGGGAAGATCAGACATCAAGAATTGGCAAAGAGTAAGAGGATTGCAATGAACGAGATTATGATTGATCTGCAGGGGGGCGCGAAAGCGCCCCTTTATGAAAAAATATATGAATATATCAAAAATGAGATTGTTGACGGTAAGATTTCCAAAGGGGAAAAATTACCGTCAACCCGTTTATTGGCAAAAAATCTGTCCGTGAGCCGCAGTACGGTGGAACTGGCATATGACCAGCTTTTAGCAGAGGGTTATATTGAAGCAGAGCCATATCGCGGTTACTTTGTGTGTGATATTGAAGCACTCTACCAGTTGGAACAGCGGAGTCCTCTGGTAATATTGAAAAAAAACGCAGGAAATGCAGAAAAAGATACTTTCAACGAGATAGCACAAAAAAGCAACAATCAGCAGAAAATTGATTTTTCCCCTTATGCGATCGACACACAGAATTTTCCCTATAATGTCTGGCGGAAGCTGCATAAAAATGTACTGCTTGATGACAGGGAAGAAATACTTTTGTCAGGAGACGGACAGGGTGATTATGAACTTCGCGCAGCAATCGCAGATTATCTGCATCAGGCAAGAGGGGTAAACTGTGATGCCACGCAGATCGTGATTGGCGCGGGTAACGAGTATCTGGAAATTCTGTTGGCACAGGTACTGGGAGAAAAGAAAACGGTATTAATGGATGATCCAACATATCTTCAGGCATACCGTACATTTTTCAATATGGGATATGTAGTGAAAAACATCCCACAGGAGCATGGAAGTATGCCAATCGAGGCAGTGCGCAGGGAAGACGCAGATATATTGTATGTCATGCCTTCCCACCAGTTCCCGTTAGGAACAGTAATGCCTTTAAAACGCAGGCTTGAACTTTTAAAGTGGGCATCGGAAAAAGAGGGCAGATATCTGATCGAGGACGACCACGACAGTGAGTATCGTTATAAGGGAAAGCCAATCCCGTCACTGCAGAGTATCGATCACGAGGAAAAGGTGATATATCTGGGTACTTTTTCAAAAAGTATTGCGCCGTCCCTGCGAATCAGCTACATGGTTCTTCCGTTGCATTTGTTAAGAAAATATCAGGAATCATGCAGCTTCTATTCCACAACCGTTTCGAAGATTCAGCAGGAAGTATTGCGGGAATTCATCCGGGGAGGATACTTTGGCAGACATTTAAATAAAATGCGTGGAATTTATAAAAACAAGCATGATTTTTTAGTCGGCGAATTGAAGAAAAAAAACTGGGTGGAGAATATTGCAGGGGATAACGCAGGACTGCATGTGCTTGTGCAGGTGAATACAACGCTTACAGAGAAAGAAATCTGTAAAAAAGCCGCAGAGTGCGGAATCCGCCTTATGGGTATCAGAGAGCATTATATTCACACACCGCCGGAGGGAAGACCGGTACTCTTGTTAGGATATGGAAAACCGGACGAACAGGAAATACAAAAAGGGCTGGAAGTGCTTGAAAGCATTATAACCGGAAGAAACAGTAACAACTGTAAAAAGCCATAAAAGAACAACTGATGAATTATCTACTGGATGGCCGGTGTGAAATCTCGAACAACCATGCTTAGCGAAAAGCCAAAAGCTATGCAATCGGACGGAAAGCCTTCCTGTTCCACACATCAGAAGCCGGTGCCGGAGCAAGTGCGGTGATGTACAGCATCGTGGAAACAGCAAAAGCAAACAATCTGAATATTTTCCAGTACCTCTATACGGTACTCCTGTATATGCCGGATTACATGAATTCGTCCGCAGGTATAGAGCAGCTGATGCCATGGAGTGACTTTATAAAGGAAAAATGTTTAGGGCTGATTAACCTGGAATCTAATGTTCTGGAAAATAGAATTCCCCTGCCACTTAGGTAGCAGAGGAATTGATAATAAATGTTAATCGTTTCCTGTTTTAACAGAATTTAGGAAAAGAGTAGACGGCGTGTTATTCATCGCTTACAAAGAAGGGAAGAAAAATTGGAAGACTTCTATTTTAATAGAAAACAAAAAGTGAAATACCGTTTGTCAGATAGAAATTCCTGACAGCCGGTATTTTGATTTGCAAAGGATTATATGTGTTGATGAAGGAATTAAGTATTAATTAGTGCGTATTACTTAAAACAACATTGCAGTTAAATTCGGTTTGCGAGTAGCTGATTTTTAAGAAACCTTCATATTTCTTAACACTATTTTCAACATTGTAAAGACCAGTTCCATAGTCTTTAGAAGAGAATGTTCCGCATTTTGTGTATGAATTGCAACTATTTTTGACGTTGATTATAACAAAGTTATTATGGGAACTAACTATTACTGATACTTCTTTATTGGTTTTGCAAAGAGCACTAGCAGATAAGGCGTTTTCAAGCAAATTTGAAAATATAGTTGTGATGTCAATGTCATCCATAAATCTAAAATCAGTTTGTTCAACGGTACATTTATACAGAATGCCGTGTTGTTCTGCAAAAATCCTTTTTTCGTTCAGTATAAGATTTAGAACTGTATTATTGCTGTATGGGAATAATACAAAATCTGATATAAGTCTATCCATTCCTTTGATATAGTTATCTGCTTTTTCAAATTCATTGCTTTTATATAGTTGCTCTATCGTATTAACATGCTTATCTATGTCATGTATCATTTGTAACGATTTCTGATAGTTTGCGTCTAATTGTTTATAATATTTAAGTTGTAAGTTTGCTTGCTGCTCTGATCGGGCTATTTTAGACTTTAATTTTTGATTTTCAATAATGTATTCAAGTAGCCGCATAATATGAAGATTAATAAATACGGTAATTATAATTGTTAAATATCCTATATATTTGTCAGTCTCCGGTATTGTAACAGAATAACCTATTTTAGCGTTTAAACAAATGTTTACTATACTACAGAATGATAATAAAATATATAAAATCAATTGTTTCATAGGAAGTACACTATGCTGTTTTGACAAATAACGATTCTTGGTTACCTGGTATAAACATATAATTAATAATTTTGAAATAGCCATTTTAAAAACGGAATGTGCTGGTTCGCATAATGGAAACTTAATAAAAATCAAAAACAATTCATATAGAGCGACCCCTATTGTTTCAAAAAAAGTTAAAAGAAATATGAAAAAGTATAAATCCAGGAGTAAAGTTTTCTTTGAACTCCATGGATCATAAAATAGTAAGCATATAACAGGTGTAAGAATGATAATCCAACTTGCAAAATTTAAAATAGGGTAATTAAAAAGATTTATAATTCCAATTAAGACTCCGACGGAAATGGTAACTATATTATAAATCCATTTTTGTGAATATATAGAGTTAAAATTTATTTTAAAATGATCAAAAATTAGTTGTGCAGAAACATAACAATTAATTACAGAAACAAAGTAAATGATATAAGTATTCATAAAAGAATCTCCCTTTATAGTATTAACATTTTTTCTAAATAATTGTTTAGAGCATTTCTGAATAGTACGGCACGTTTTTGAGACAAAGGAATCCTTATCCCATTGGTCATTAATAATTCGTAGTTTTTTATATCTTTTACATATTTTAAATTAACTACAAAACTTTGATGTGGCATAAAAAAGTTATAACTCGCCATGTCAATATCTATATTTGCGATTTTTTCATTAAAATGATAATCACCGCTTTTACTGCATATCTTGACATATCGTTTCTTTATATATTCAAAAAAATATATATCATCTATATTAAATTCGGTCAATCCTTGCTCATAAGTTATGAAACGCGCAATATAAAGGGGATCATTATTTTGTGATTCATAAATAAGAATGTCATTAAGTTGTTTATAAATGATTTTTTTTGAAATTGGCTTAGTAAGGAATGCAAAAGAATGTACATTATTATGTGCCGTTTCATGATATTGTTTATAATTCGTAATATAAATTATATATGTAAATGCATTCAATTTTCGGAGCTGAGTACCTATATCTATGCCGTTTTCTGTTTGTAAAATAATGTCCAAGAAGATAACGTTATATTTTGGTGATGATTCTAACAATTTTTTGCCGGAATCATATAAATCAACGGATATGGATATATTATTTTCGGTGGCAAATTCTTCTATGCATTTTTGAATTGAACTGAGTACAATCTTGTCATCATCACAAATGGCAACAGTAAACATTTTTTACCTCTTTTATTATATTTGTAGTAGGAAGCAACTAATCTAATACAAATTATAACATATATCGTGAGAATACACTATGAAATAGTTGTGTATGTTAGGGCGAAAAACTGTATATCGGGGCATATTTATTGTTTTTATTCAAAACTCTTTTATAATATAAAAAAATTAGGAGGTACTTAACTTGGTTGAGAATAATCTTTTGTATAGACGGTTTATAGAACAACAGAATATTGAATTTTGAGGAGGATTTGTATGAAAATAAAAGGGTTATTAATAATTGTAATATGTATGATAGGTCTATCGGGATGTACTTCAAAAGGATTTGATATTGAAAGAGTATATCAATTTGTTGAGATACAGTCATCAAATGGTAAAGAGATAGGAACTATAGTGAATTCGGATGATTTAGAATTTTTTTTTGAGGAAATGAAATTTCAAGAATGGAAATATATCGAGGAAAAAGAAGATTTTGGTAAATGTATTTACAAATTTATAGCTTATGAATTTGTAAAAGATGATGAAGAGTACTATATTAGGGAAGACCCATATGAGTTATATAAAGTAGATGACAACTATTATATTATTCAAGATAGTGATGTTATTTCCATTCCAAAAAGCGCGGGGCAATTTTTGAATTCAATTGAAAATAAAATTACAATAACTCAACCTATATCAGAAGATATTCTGGATAATTGGGAAAATAGAATTGTCAATAATACGGATAGTAGTTATGGAACAAAGAAAAAAACATATAATGATGAAACAATTGTTTCTAAAATCACTAAAATAGTTATAAGTGATGAAGATGAATTAGATATAAAAATAGATAACAAGGAAGAGATAACGGCATTCATTGAAGGCTTAGATACAGATAGTTGGAGTTCAATAGATGATATACCAAACGATGCGATTTTAAGGCGTAATATATCAGCATATTCGTTTAGGAGAAGAACTAAAGAAAAGGTTTTGACCACAATGTATACGATTATGTTATATGAAGCATCTAATAATGAATATTTTATAAGTGAGACTATTCCAGATAATGGTACACAGGACAGAGATTATATTGAATATTATACTATTCCCAAAAGCGTAGCAGATTTTATTTTACAAACTGAATAATAGATAAGCGTTAAAAAAACCCATTTATAAATAGAGACCGTTTCAAGTTTTGTGTAAACGTTAAAAACTGATATAAGATTTGTGAATAGTTACAAATGGGCAGAGCCGATTTTCCGGATTCTGCCCATATCTGCATTATACAGGAGTTTTTAGGCATGTCAATAAAACCTGCCTAAAATTGACTGTTTTACAGGTTCCGTCCTGCCAGACGTTCTTCAAAATAAATTTCCAGCTGGGAATGGATCTGTCCCCAGTCCTGCCTGTGACCGGTCCATTTTTTCGTGATATCCATGGTTGCCAAATACAGCATTTTCAAAAGGCTGTCATCCGACGGAAAAACCGTTTTGCTTTTGGTCACTTTCCGGAGCTGACGGTTGAAGCCTTCAATGGCATTTGTGGTGTAAATCAGGCGTCTTACTGCCTCTGGATATTTGAAATAAGTGGACAGGGTTGCCCAGTTATCATTCCAGGATTTATAGATTTTTGGGTACTTGGAATCCCATTTATCCTTGAACAATTCTAACTCATTTAAAGCTGTTTCTTCCGTTGGAGCTGCATATACAAGCTTCAGATCAGCCATCAGTTTTTTGATGTCTTTGTATGAAACAAACTTCGTTGAATTACGGATCTGATGGATGATACACTGCTGAATTTCTGTTTTTGGATAAACAGCCTCGATTGCCTGTGGAAATCCATTTAAACCATCAACGCATGCAATCAGGATATCCTCAACGCCTCTGTTTTTTAATCCATAATCAATCAACCTTACGAAAAAAACATAATAAAATTTTTATGTTGAATATTGTTATTCCATATGGATCTGCGTTTCTTTTAGGAACGTCTCTTGCAACACTATTTATAAAAAAAATATTGCCTATTAGCATCATTATTGGAATAATAACCTTGGCTTTAATATATTTGATAAATTATCTTTTTTTATCAAAATTCCTTCATTTTTCCTCAAATCTTCAGCAATAGACAATAGGGAAAAAGGAGTTATTAAATAACTCCTTTTTCCCTATATATTTTCATTGTTTATATCTTTCCACCACTTATAAACGGTATGCTTTGCAAGTCCTGTCTCTCGAATGCTGTCCGCTTTCTTTCCTGTCGGGTGGCTCTCCTGCCATTCTCTGACTGTCCGCTCTGCTGTTGGTCTGCCCTCTTTTACTACTTCGCCTATAACTTTCATATCCTCTTTTTTTCGCCTTGCAAGATATAAATGAGCCTCTTGTTTTCTGTAATTTCGCTTATTTGCTGGTATCGTAACCTTTGTGTTGTCCTCTATCCATTCCCGGCTTGCTATCGTTGACAGCCTTTTTCTGTCCCCTTTCAATGCCCGAAGAGCGTCTTTCACATCTGCCCGGCTGAAATGGTTGTCCTCGTCCTCGGTAAGGCTCTCTAAATGGTCCAGGAACGCATAGGCGTCTCTCCGTATCTTCTGCTCGGATATGCCACACTTCAAGCCATAAGAGCACAACGCCATAATAGAAAAGTAACGCCCTCCGGCTTTCACTTCCTCGGTTATTTTCCGTTTCCACCACTCATATAAAGCTTCGTTACATACCCACGTACCGCCCTGCTTCTTACTTTTCTGCTTCGGCTCTCCCTGCACGATCCGCTTCTCATACCATTCCGGGTACAGCTCCTTTGCTTCTTCCAGCGTAACGGTACTTTTTCTTCTCGGCTTCTCGTACAACGGAGCAAGGTCTACCTTACAGCTCGGTATGCTGGCTTTTATGTCCTCCAGCGTGTAACGGTTCTCTGACAGCTTATAGGCTTTTACTGGGAAATCTGCACCCAGCTTCGACTGACTCCCCACACACCGGAAACCTTGATAAATTCCGGTTATATCCGGGCTGTCCGGACGGATAGAGCTGGTATCATTCCATAGCCGCCGGATAAAGGCTTCTTTCAGCTCCGCAAGCACTTCTTCCCGGTTTCGATACAACTGAACCGGCTCCTGCAAGAAATAGTAAAGATGTACCCCCTTGCCGGAGCTGACAAGATAAGTCGGACGAAGCTGCACACCATTCCCAAACTGCTTCAACAGGTTCTTTAACTGCTGTTTGCCTACATAATCCACGTCCACCACCACCGCAAACAGCTCATGAGCGTTCTCTTTCGTGTGTGACTTTCCGTAAAAACTAATAGGCGGTATCAGCCCAAACCTATCTCCTATGACCTTATCCAGCATTTTCAGACTATCATCAATTACCCACTGCCGGGTTCTTCCTTTGCCAGACGGTCTAATCTGTGTCGCTATAATATTACCTTTTCCGTCCTCCGGCTCTTGCTGGAGACTGCCAGCCGGAAACAACTCCCGATAGAAATCATGAGGACTTACTTCCGGGTATCCCCTCTCCAACATAAGGGCTTCTTTCTCCCGATAAGCAGACTTCCACTCATACCCTCTTTTATCTCTCCTTTTGGTGTATTTTGCCATAGTCTTTT
>OGFI01000129.1_pt1 | contig 65566 bp, 60 predicted proteins | sample 1570901 | NCBI WGS metagenome assembly OGFI01 (sample SAMEA2582018, study PRJEB24529) | metagenome | biome: Human gut stool | place: China | collected 2011 | reverse complement strand
AATGTTGAATGTATTAGAAAACCTTTTGATTTTGCACTGAGTTTTTCATTTAAAGAGTTTGTCAATTTTAACTTTTAGGATTTTTGCAACAGAATTAAGGTTTTCTGCGGATGGTGTTGAATTGTTCCATTTAGAAATTGCTCCGTGGCTCAATCCTGCTTTTTTTTCAACAGCAGCAACACTCATGCCTTTTTCCTTGCAAATATCCCTGATTTTGTTGTAAATCAATACTATGCCTCCTTTGAATATTTTCTACTTTTTATTGACATATAGTAGAATTTATTCTATAATTATTTTAACGACAAAACAAAAAGAAATTATTCTACTATATGTCGTGAAGTAGATTTTTTTCTACTTCATGTTTGTATTGTATAGCTTTTTTTCTACGTTGTCAATACTTTTTGTAGAATTTTTTCTACTTTTATTTTAGGAGGAAAGCTATGTCTACATATGAAGTTATTAAACAACTATGTGATGAACATGGAATTGCTCTAACAGCGCTCGAAAAAGAATTGGGATTTGGCAGAGGTTCACTTGGAAAATTAAAAAGTGGCGGAACATCTGCAAAAAGATTACAAAAGATTGCTGATTATTTCGGTGTATCCATTAATTATTTAATGAATGGAGAAACTACGGAGAAAATCAACAACACTTCTCAACTTTCCACTAAAGATGAACGCGATATAGCAAAAGACATGGAAAACATTCGACAGAAATTAATGAATGGCGCAGATGGTCCTCTCTCTTACGATGGAGAACCTGTCACTGCAGAAGACGCTGAATTGCTACTCGGTCAAATCGAGTTGATGATGCGCAGATTAAAACCTATTAATAAAGAGAAGTACAATCCTAATAAGAATAAAAAGTAGGTGCTACATAATTGAGAAAAGACATAAAGCAGTTAGTAAATTATTACGTAAAAAAATTCAATACGAGAAATCCATACAAGCTTGCAGAGTGTCTGAATGTAGAAGTCCAGATCGGCGAGCTTGGAAGTCAAGCCGGATGCTACATGTTTCTTAAGAACCACAAATGCATCTTTCTGAATGAGGATTTGGAAGAAAATGAGATGCGCCTTGTCATGGCTCATGAGCTTGGACATGCTATCATGCATCGAAAAGAAAATTGTTATTTTATCCGGAATAAAACTCTCATGCTCACATCAAAATTAGAAATTGAAGCAAACACATTTGCAGCAGAGCTTCTGATCCCGGATGAAATCATTTTTGAGAACCAACGAACTACTACCGAGCAGCTTTCCAGGTTGCTTGGATACGAACAGGCTCTTATAGAGCTTCGCTTAAAAACATTTTGAAAAATAGGAGGATTTTTGTTATGCCATTATTAGTCATTATTATCTTATTAATCTTAGCTTGGTTTTTGTATAAATTAATATACTATAGAAGCAATTCATTTATTGAATTGAAAAACAAAATTGAAAAATATACAAAAGACTGCAATGACCTTAATGATCATATTTATGAGTTAAAAAGAACCCACATAGGAATAGATCAGCTAGATTATGGAAAAGCATCTTATCAAGATGCAAGTAATTACAATTACAAGCGTCCGGAATTGAAAAAACAGGTGTTTGCACCAAATATTTGTAACTGTTCAAGAAGCGTTTGCGATTCAGCTCGAAAGCAACCCTTTAAATATGTATGCAAATATTTTAATATTAAGAGCACCGAGGAAAACCTTGAACAATTTGAAAATATGCTGAATAATTTTGAAGCTGCTGAAAATGGTAAAAACTTATTGGTAAATGAAAAAAACAACATTATCAATGGAATCAGTTCCGAAATCCCATTTTTAATTAAAACATTTGACAAAAAAAATTTAGAGAAAAAACTCGGTTTTGAACCTATTGATTTAAGTACAATTTATTTTCCAAAGTACATATTCAAATACACAAGTTCTGGTGGTAATGCAGCAACACAATGTGATGTCGTTTTCAACCTTGATAATTTAAACCGGTTTGTGGTTTATCTGTCAGAATTAGTAAAATTCAAAAAAAGTGCTGCTGGACAAAGAGCTTTAATGACAAGTAAATTAAGAAAAAGTATTTTGGAACGTGATGGATACACCTGTCAGAAATGTGGTGCTTCACAAAAAAATGAACCAAACCTATTACTTGAAGTCGATCATATTATTCCGATTTCAAAAGGTGGTATCACATCTGTTGAAAATTTGCAAACACTATGCTGGAGATGTAATAGATCCAAAGGAAGTAAATTAGATTTTTAAATATAAAATTGCCCCTAGTACCGTAATACCAAGGGCAATCCTTCTGAATGATACAGAAGTTCTCACAAAATGTATTGTATCATTCGGAGCAGCCAAATGCAAGCAGAACACCTGTTCTCTGCTGGCTGTTATTTTTATACCCAAAATCAGAAAGGATGGTACATATGGCACGAAGAAAGAAACACCAGAAGCTTCCGAACGGATTCGGATCTATAAAATATCTCGGCAAAGGACGCTATAAGCCGTATGGCGTATACCCACCAGTAACTGAATACACCTCAAAAGGACCTGTCACACCGAAAGCTCTCGCCTACGTTGAGACATGGGATGAAGGTTATGAAATTCTGGCAGCACGAAAGCTGGAGAACGAAGGAAAAATCAAAATACAGAATGGCGTTTATATTGACCGTACTCCAACCTTTAAAGAAGTATATGAGGATTTCTATAAAGAGAAGTACCGGAACGAACTGCGTGAAGGAAAGAAAAAAACCTCCTCCATGTATTCTACCCAGGCAGCTTTTAAAAACTCCTCTGCCATTCATGACATACAATTTGGTCAGATTAAATATAAAGATTTACAAGACATCCTTAATAATTGTGAGTTAAAGCATTCATCACAAGAATTAATAGTGTCTCTAATGCATCAGATGTACGAATATGCGATTAAATATGATATAGTGGATAAAGACTACTCTTCTGCACTTTTTATCCCTGTATTGGACGATGACGAAAGAGGAATGCCATTTACTGATGAAGAATTAAAAATACTTTGGAATAATAAAGATAATCCTACTGTACAAATGCTATTAATTATGTGCTACAGCGGATTCAGGATTGCCGCCTTTAATGATATGGAAGTAAATCTACCAAAGAAATATTTTAAAGGTGGAGTAAAAACACAGGCTGGAAAAGATCGAATTGTACCAATCCATTCAGCAATTTATAACATGGTGAAATCCAGATGCAATGGTAAGGATCTACTTGGCTGCACGACTGCTACTTTCCGTAATAATATGTATAATACTTTAACTGCTCTAAAAATACCAACTGCAGTAACAGGAGAAAAACATACTCCTCATGATTGCAGACATACATTTTCATATCTTTGTGAACGTTATAAAGTAAACGACAATGACAGAAAGCGATTGCTTGGTCATTCATTCGGTAATGATGTAACAAATGGCGTATATGGTCACAGAACGACCGAGGAACTTAGGACAGAAATCGAAAAAATAAAGACACCTTTTTAAAGATAAAGATTGTTGCTAATTTGTTACTAATTAGAACGCTTTTTTATATTTTGCAACAATCTGAAATAGTTTATTACAAGCACTGAAAACCCAGTATTTATAATGGTTACAGACATTTTCTAAGTAAAATTCATACTTTCAAAGACTTGATGTTTTTTAAACTATTCTTAAGAAAAAATCAATATTTTGGTATAAAAAAATAATGCCAAACCAGTATTTTTCTGATTTGGCATTATTTTCCATTCTTCTCTACTTATTTTTCTCCGTTTCCTCGATATACTCTTCGATCAGTCTATCAAGCCTAGTACTTTTTTGATAGTAGTTATCAAATTTATCCTGACGTAAAAGTGCCTGATCCAGTTCGAACCGAACGGATTCAATTTCCTGCTGTAATTCATTCAACTTTCTCATATGAATCCTCCTTATTTTCTCAATGGAAAATGCAATTTACATATATATTTCTGCTAATTGCCGGAGCGGAGAAATGTTCTTTCCCCTTTTTTATATTCTCCATATTACTATCCGCAGATTCAAAAATCAAATGAAATAGCTGACGAGTTTTCTCCAAAATTCGACACACAAATTCTTTTCTCTCTCCACATGTGCCTGTTTCCTGCAAAAACAGCGCATCCATTTTTCGACTTTTGGTGCGCTGTTTATAAAAAATTAATATTTTAATTTAGTGTATTCCTATCGTTTTTATATGTTTTCCGTTTTTTCAGGAATGTTTGATCCGGAATTCGGCTCTTTTTTCCGCTAATAACTGTGTCATGGCTTCCAGTGCTTTGTAGTTCACTTCCACGATATGATGAATGTCATCCTCCACATCATGTTTTCTCACAAGGTAGTCATCATGGGATTTCTGGATGAAATCGCAGAGGTTCTTAGCGTTCTTAAACTCGGCATGCTCTGTCTTGTGCGGCTTTGCGGCGTCTGTTTTGATGTACTTTCTCAGATCACGTTTCAGCTTTTCCTCATACGAGCAGTGATCCTTCAAGCTTCCCGGATAAATCTTATTGTGGGGATAAGTGAAGTAATCTGCAAGATAATGGCTGATCTGTCCCAAATCCATGTAATATTTGCGTCCTTTTTTCTTCTCGACAAGCTTCTTTCCTTCTGAAAGACGCTCGATATGACGTCTGATGTCCGGATATGTGCCCTCTATCTCATGTCTCTTATATAGAAAGGACGGCTTGATGTCCGGCAGAACACTTCCTATATAAAAAGAAAATTTATGTTTTTTCAAATCTTTGTCTTCGATGTTATTTACGATATAACGTGCCAGTGAAATATGTGATTTTTTTCTCATAAGTACTGCCTCCATAAAGGAATCTCTTTGTTTTTCCAACTCTCATACTACATCTATGAAACCAAAGAAACAAGAGTCTCTTTGTAAACTTTTTGTGTAATTTCTGTGTTCATATACACACGTACCTGAGCCGAAAAGTACTCAGCTAATGTCTGTACAATCGCTTTTCTTCTGAAATACGCGTCTTATGCAAATTATTTTGCACAGGACGCGCACTTCATTTTACCACATATTCACTTTACTTACTCGTACTTGCAGTTACATTCAAAGCTTGCGCACTCTGTCTCACCGCACGTACATGCTCCGGCACCGGAAATACCGATATGATCTGCATGACATTTTTCGTTTTCATTGAAACGGCAGTGTGTCGCTTCACAAGCAACGTCGATTTCCTTGGAAACATCTTTTAATGCGTTACATGCTGCTCCGTTGCTGCCACGCTCCTTGAAGCTGCCGCAGCAGGTGCTGCCGGATTCTGTTGCCTCGCGTCCTTCCACCTGAATATCGCCTTTGCAGCAACAGCCGTCCTGGTTGTTGAAGCTGCATCCTTTTACTGAACAATCCAAATACGTCATACTTTTTTGCTCCTTTTCATTCAAATCTGTCAGACAATTGTGAAACTCCTCATAATCTTCTTTAAATTGTTCAAAATTAACAAAAACATTCAAGACACGCTCTCGCTATGTGTCACTCGCAACGGTACTAAGAAGCCAGGTACAACTTACCGTTGTACCTGCCTTCTAAGAACCGGCGGTTCCCCAATGTCTTTCATGTCTTTTGTCAATTTCTCACAATTCAATTTAGATTTTCATGAGTTTCGCAATTGTCTTAGATTAGTATGGCGATTTTTGAAAAAAATATTCAAAAGAGCATATGCCATAATTTTCTGACATATGCCCTTCTTTTAATTTTTATTCATTTTTATTTTAATGCGGCAGGATTGATCTTCTTTGTTGCGATCTCATCCTTTAACATTGCAAGGAACTCTTCTTTTGGAACCGTTGTGGTAGCCTGTTCGCCATGAAGTCTGTAGCTTACTGTTCCGTCTTTGACCTCGTTCTTACCAAGAATGATGAGGTAAGGAACTTTTTCTACCTGTGCTGCTCTTACACGATAACCGAGTTTCTCGGCACGCTCGTCGATCTCCACACGGATATCATTTGCATCCAGATAATCGAGAAGTTCATGGGAGTATGCATTTAACTCCTCATCTTCATTCTTAACCGGAATGATTCTTGCCTGAACCGGTGCTAACCAGAGTGGCAGATTTCCTTTTGTTTCCTCTAAGATATAAGCCATGAAACGGTCAAGGGAACCAAGGATTGCTCTGTGTAAAACAACCGGTGTTTTCTTTGTGCCATCTTTGTCAATGTATGTCAGATTGAATTTTGCAGGCAAGCAGAAATCAAGCTGGCAGGTGGAAAGTGTGTATTCATTTCCGATTGCCGGTTTTACATTTACATCAAGTTTTGGTCCGTAGAATGCAGCCTCTCCGATTTCTTCTGTATATTCGATTCCAAGGTCATTTAATACTTTTCTCAAAGCGTCCTCAGCGGTGTTCCACATCTCATCATCATCATGATATTTTACTTTATCAGCAGGATCTCTTAAAGAGAGTACACAACGGTAATCTGTGATATTAAAATCTTTGTAAGTATCAAAGATCAGATCTACAACCTGTGAAAACTCTGACTCGATTTGCTCCGGTGTTACGAATAAATGTGCATCATTCTGGCAGAAATGACGTCCTCTCTCGATACCTTTTAATGTACCGCTGGCTTCAAAACGGAAGTCATGCGCGATCTCACCGATACGGATTGGAAGATCTTTATAAGAGTGCATTCTGTTTGCATAAATCATCATATGATGCGGGCAGTTCATTGGACGGAGAACGAAGGATTCTCCTTCCACTTCCATTGCAGGGAACATGTTATCTTTGTAATGATCCCAGTGTCCGGATGTTTTGTACAGGTTGACAGTACCAACGCAAGGTGTCATAACATGAAGATATCCAAGCTTTCTCTCTTTTGCTTTGATATAGTTTTCAAGTTCCTGCCATACCGTGTATCCCTTTGGAAGAAACATTGGAAGTCCACGTCCAACGAGATCATCTGACATGAAAAGATTCATTTCTTTACCGATTTTTCTGTGGTCACGGTCTTTTGCTTCCTCCAGAAGTTTTAAATGCTCCTCTAACTCTTCCGGTGTTGGGAAACATACACCGTAGATACGCTGCATAACATGATTGTTAGCGTCACCTTTCCAGTATACGCCGGAGTATTTTACAAGTTTGAAGTTCTTGCATAACTTTGTATTGTCTACGTGAGGTCCACGGCAGAGATCTGTAAAATCTCCCTGATCATAAACCGAGATATTGCCGTCTTCCAAACCTTCGATCAAGTCCAGTTTGTATGGATCATCTTTGAACATTTCCATTGCTTCTGCTTTGGAAATCTCACGTCTGTAAATCTTCTTGCCTTCTTTGCAGACTTTCTTCATTTCTTTTTCAATTGCTGCAATGGCCTCGTCATTGATGATATCATCGCCAAGGTCGATATCGTAATAGAAACCTTCTTTTACAACTGGTCCTACCCAGAACTTTGCCTGTGGGTATAAGTGTTTTACTGCCTGTGCCATCACATGTGCACAGGAATGGTTTAATGTACTCAGTCTCTCGTCTGCTTTAAAATCTACCATTTTCTTCATTTCCTTTCGCTATATAAAAATAAGTTTCTGTAGGAAGTATCTCCGATTCTCTGTACAACATAAAAAATCCCTGATACTGCATTCCTACAATATCAGGGACGATATACTTATCGTGGTTCCACCCATCTTCATCTCTCCGTCTTACCAGACATCAATCTTCTTACTGCCTGTCCATTCCAGAGAAATCTCATTCTTGATTGTAACGGTATCACCGGACCGGATTGGGGTCACTCAGAGTTGGTCTTCACATAATTCTTAGCCGGAACGCTCACACCAAACGCCTTCCTCTCTGGGACTTTTGCTTATGCTACTCTTCTCTTCATCGTTTTGACTAGGGTCATTCTATACCCTTTTTTCTTATCTGTAAAGTACTTTTTACAGTTCCGGTATGACGGACTATCTTCCGCAGCAGTATTTGTACTTCTTACCGCTTCCGCATGGGCATGGATCGTTACGTCCGACTTTTTTGCCTACATGAACAGTGCCGGATTTCTTCTGCTCTAAGAATAAAGTTTTTCTCTTCTCATCATCAAAAATCTCTTTCCACTGTGGTAATTCATATAACCAGTCTGCTTTTGCGTCAACCATGTTTTTGTATAATTTTTCTTTTTCAAAAACAAGGTTAACTTTTGTATCTTCTTCCATGGTGTCGATTGGATTAGCCTCTACCAAGCTGTCGTTGATTCCGTCTAAGAATCCTGTCATCTCCATAACACTGAGGTTGTACTTCTCTGCAAGCTCTTTTACAGTTCCTTCTACTTTCTCATCCGGATTAGTTAAAAGCTGTTCGTATACGCCCTTCTCTAAAAGGAAGTATCTCTGCCAGAATCTCTGTAATTCACCTCTATCTGCTTTCTCATTATAGGCAACTTTCTGCCACTGTTCCAATAATGCCATGTTACATTCCTCGATTTCTAATTATAGTATATTTGCACCATGCACAGGTGCATTTGTTATTATAGCAAATATTGATGGGATTTTCAAAGGATTTTTTTTGGTGGGGAATAGCAAGTATTTTTAATACTAGAATACCAGACAACCGAAAGCTACCAAATCTTTGCCACAATGTCAAGCGGTAAATTTAAAATGAGCATAAAAATAGCTCTTCTCTGAAATGAGAAGAGCTATAAAAAGCATTATATTACTTTACCCATTTTTTCTTTCATGAGCGTAATAAAACAGTTCATCTGGGGTGTAACCCATTTGTTTTTGTGATACACCAGCTGACTCCACATCTGAATACGACAATCCTCAACATCTACGGTTTGCATTTTCCCGGATAGGAGATAAGGACGAACCACATATTGCGGAAGGAAAGACAAGCAGTTGCCATGAAGCAGTATTCTGACGAGGATGTCCGTGTTACCGGTTTCCAGAAAAGGGTGTATTTCCAGCTTTTTTTCCGCCAGAAGCTGCTCCAGATCATAGCGGTAACTGACACTTTTTTCCGTTAGCACAAAGGGTTCGCGCACCACTTCCGCTAAAGATACTTTTTTCTTGCGACAAATCATATGATCGTGGGAAGCAACAAATAGGATGGGTTCCTGCTGTTCCAGCAGCTTGACCCAATCTGCAAAATCTGTTTTCTTGTCCAGAAAGAATAAAAGATCCACATCATTCTGTCGAACCATATCGAACAGTTCATGAATCAAACCTGTGTGGATGCTGACCATTACATCCGGATAACGATGGTGGTATTCCATCAGAATGGGCGTAAGAACGCTCAGCAGAAGAGATTCCGCCGTACCGATTCGTAAACGTCCTGAAGGATTTTCTGGTTCACGAAGAAAATCTTTTGCGTTTTGTTCAGCCTTTAATATCTCTATGGCATAGGGGATAAACTGTTCTCCACGCTCGGTCATCCGAACTCGTTTCCCAATTCGCTCAAAAAGCTGGATCCCCAGTGCTTGCTCCAGCTGGTGAATCTGAACTGTGACAGTAGCCTGAGAATAACCTAGTTGCTCCGCCGCTTTTGTAAAATTCTGCAATTCTGCCACCCTTAGAAAGGTGGAAAACAATCTTAGATCCATGTTTCTCCCTTAATTAAAAAATATAATTACAATAATAAAAATTATTTGTTTCCTTAATCATCAATCCTATGATACACTATTAAAGCAGGAAATTCAACTGTACATCTTCGAATTAGGAGGATTTTATGGCTATTGGAAGAAGCAAAGTTGTCATTATCGGTGCTGGCAATGTAGGTACTGCTCTGGCTCATCATCTTGTAATCTGCACGCCTGCGTTATTTTTTGGCTGACCTGATTGGTGTTGATGCCCGCAGCCTGGAGGCCATGTCCATGGGAGAACATGGAGATTCACAAATGATTCCCTGGAGCCAAGTAACAGTCGGCGCAAAGCGTATTATAGATATCCTGCGAGATAGCCCGGAGAGGTTTCGTTATGTGGAGTTGGATTCAATTAGAAAAGAAATTGCCAAAATTGCTTATCAGATTGTAAAACAGAAAGGCGCTACTAATTATGGTATTGCTGCTGTTGCAGCACGAATGATCAAGGCTATCATACAGGATGAAAACATTGTTATGCCCCTGTCTGTCATGCCGCATGGGGAATATGGACTCTCCGACCTCTATTTAGGTATTCCCGCTGTTCTGAATGGGTCTGGTATTCGAGAGTTGGTAGAGTATCACCTGACAAATCAGGAACATCAGGCGTTGCTTGCGTCTGCTGCCGTTTTACAAGAGGCAAACCAGAAGGTGCAACAACTGGTTAAGTGGTAGTAATTTTTTTCTGTCAACTATAATATGTGCGAATCTTTTAAAGTGTTCATAAGCAGAACAGAAGAAGCGACATAAGAAGCAACATTTAATAGGGAGAAAACAAGATGATAAATCAGGAATCCTTGTCTTTGGGACAAACTCGATCAGTAATACGAGAACTTTTTGAGTATGGAAATCAGCGAGCCAAAGTGGTTGGCCGGGAAAATATTTTTGACTTCTCCATTGGAAACCCCAGTGTACCTCCACCCCCTCAGGTATCGATGGAAATCGAACGCCTCATCCGTGAGATGGAGCCCTGCCTTCTCCACGGTTACACCAGCGCCGCAGGTGACCCAGAAGTCCGAACGCGAATTGCGTCTTCTCTTTCCCGTCGATTTGCGATAGATTGCAAGGGGGAGGAGCTCTATCTTACTTGCGGAGCTGCAGCCAGCCTGTTGCGACCTAACGGCTGACCTCTCTGTCTATGAGAAAAACGCTCGCATCCTCACCCATAGCCTGAGGAATCTGGGCTACACCTGTGTCGTACCCGGAGGCACTTTCTATCTCTTCCCCAAGAGTCTTGATGAGGATGATGTTGCTTTCGCCCGAGCAGCCCAGAAGATGGATCTCCTTCTAGTGCCGGGTAGTAGCTTTGGTTGCCCTGGACATGTACGCATCTCCTATTGTGTTCCAACCGAGCAGATAGAACGGTCTCTTGCTGTGTTCAGCCGTCTGGCAAAGAAATATCTGAGAGGATAAACTACCGATTTCATTATTTTGATTGAACCAGATGTTAAAGGAGAACACATGTCTGCCAAATGAGTCCTGGTACCTGTATTTGGAAATTTTACCCTATCATGAGAGGATGTTTTTTAAGATGATATCATTAATTAATGCAATTTATAACTTTTTATGGGGAGATCTGGTGCAGATCCCGCTTCCAGGAGGAAGTACACTGGGAATATCCCTTCTGGTTATGATTTTGGTGCCAGCCGGAATCTATTTTACGATCCGCACTCACTTTCTTCCTCTCCGAATGTTCCCAGAAATGATCCGTATAACACTAGAGAATAACAAAACCAAAAATTCTGACGGTATCTCTGGCTTGCAGGCACTGATTGTATCTACGGCTTGCCGCGTAGGCATGGGCAATCTGATGGGCGTTGTGGCTGCCATCTCCGCAGGAGGTGCAGGTGCTGTATTCTGGATGTGGCTCATTGCACTTTTGGGCGCATCTACTGCCTTTATAGAGGCGACTTTGGCCCAAATCTACAAGGAAAAGGATCCGCTGTATGGTGGTTACCGTGGTGGTCCGGCGTATTATCTCCACGTACTGTTCGCATCAAGGAGTAAGAGACAAAGATATTCCCTCTTCGCATGTCTGTTTGCCTTATCCGGGCTTCTCTGCTGGTGTGGAATCAGTCAGGTGATCAGCAACTCGGTCGCATCTTCTTTTGAAAATGCATTCCACATTCCTCCGCTGTATACCACAATTTTTCTAGTTGCTATTGCTGCGATAATTGTGTTGCGGAAAAACGCCACTGTCAAAGTTCTGGATATCATGGTGCCAATCATGGCCGCATGTTACTTTTTCCTTACAATTTTCATTATTGTCAAAAATGCTGGTCAGCTTCCCGATGTTTTGAGCCGGATTTTCAGCGAGGCGTTCGGTCTGCGGCAAGCTGTTGGTGGAGGTATCGGCGCAGCGATCATGAACGGTGCGAAGCGTGGATTATTCTCTAACGAAGCAGGATCTGGTTCCGCCCCCTGTGCGGCTGCCGCTGCGGATATCGACCATCCTGCCAAGGAGGGGCTTTTTCAGGCTCTCGGAGTATTCATCGATACATATGTAATCTGCACCTGTACAGCGATGATTATGCTCTTAGTGCCTCAGGAATTAACCGAGGGGTTAGCAGGTATGGATTTACTGCAAGCTGCTATGGCATACTATTTTGGCGAATTTGGTGTTGTGTTCATCGCACTAATTCTGTTTTTATTTAGCTTTTCCACATTCTTAGGAATTTTGTTTTATGCAAGATCAAATGTGGCGTATTTGTTTGGCGATAACTGGCTCTCTCAGACGCTCTACAAGGTACTGGCCCTTGTAATGCTCTTTATCGGCGGCATTGCAGCATACCAGTTTGTATGGGATTTGGGAGACGTTGGGGTCGGTCTGATGACAATTTTTAACATGATAGCACTGTTCCCATTAGCTCCCAAAGCTTTACAGGCATTAACTGATTACGAACATTCTCATAAGCGGTGAGACTTTTCCCGCAAACAATATTTGCATTTTTTAGAGCATTTTTCCCATACTCACTTTTTAATTTACATTTCTGATCAACAAAAAATTTTACCCCATCTCTCGGTTGTTTAGGGATGGGGTAAAGTTTTTATGTTGCAATCTCCGGGATTTCCCCGACAAAGTTATAAACGATCCTGACTTCCTGCACCTGTTCCCATTCCTCCGGCGTCACAATCGCCTCATGGCAGCCCTCAATGACCTCCCATTCCTCACGGGGGATAATGTCATAGGTATTGGAGCGGATGCCTTTCTGGTGCGTCCGGCAGACAAGATGTGCGCCCTTATAAAAGGGATTTCGCAGGATATGGCTGATCCTTGCGCTCCCCCACCTCTAAAGATTTCAAATTCTTTTAATTATAATTTTCCTCTTACATTTTGATTTTGACATTTATACCTCTTTTTAAAACATAAAGTTTAAGATCACATACGGATTACTTTCATTTGATATTTCTTTATTTTTTTCTTTTCTTCCCATATAGAAAAAATTCATAATATCATTAAATTCTGTTGTCTCTGGATCATTTCCTGTTAATATTCCATTTTTCTCATAATATGGCAAAGCACTTTCAAAATCTAAATATAAAGCACCATTACTGTTAATCAGTTCTCCTACTTCTGAAATCTTACTTTTGCATAATATATACATATTATCAGGTGAGATATTCTTGATAAATTTAGCTATCTCTATGCCCTTATTTTTCATTCATTAGTTCAAACTACCTATATCATCAACTTTAATATAATTTAAAATTGCAGGTGCTGCTTCCCAACTATTGGAATACCTCATTTTCGAATCATATACACATTTTCCTATTCTTTTCTTTAATTCATCAATGCTCTCCACCCCAAATAAAATCTGCATTTTTTTACAATATCTGCGAGATTTCATTCTTTCCCATTCCAGCTGTTTATTCTGAACATATATATAACATGTTGGAAACCAATAAATACCATACCAACTTTTTTCATCTTCTACTAGTTCGTAAGCATTGCATACTTGGTATAAAAACAGATCTGCTTCCGCAATCGCTTCTGATGTATATATTGGAAGCTTCTCCCTCTGATTACATATTATATCTCCCATCAAAGTATATTTATTTTTCATATCTGATCTTTGTTTATAATGTTCTTCAATGGCACTACTATAATGTTGAAATGCGGTATAATTAGCCTGTTTAATTACTCCTCCAAATAAACTTGTTTCCAAAAAATATGTATAAGTCAATAATACATTGATAGCAGCATAATCTTTAATATGCCTCATATACACTATAATACAAATAAACAATTCCCACAAAAGTGTTTTATATATATCTAAGTCATTTTCACATGCTGAATTTGCATTTTCATTAAATGTTCTTATACAACATAATTTGTTATACATGTATTCAAGATTTTCTGCTAACACTTCTGCATAATCATCTTCCATTTCTGCAACTGTCTCTACAAAATCTAAATATATATCTCGAATTGGTTTCATATTTAAGAAAGTATCATAAACTTCTTTGGGATTCATTTCACCTTTATAATAATCTTTTAATGCGTCAATATATGCTTCCTGAAATCTTGATATACAATTTCTTCTTTTATTTAAGATATTACTTCCATGAATTTGACGAATTAAATCTTTTAATGGAAAAAAATTTGTCTTTTCCTCATCCAACCACTCTGGTCTTTTTCCTAATTTTGGTTTCACAAGCTGTGGTTTTTCATATATATTCCGAAGTAATTTTTCATATTGTTCTTCATATTTTATTGTATCTGAAAGATCTATATATATCCTCGTTTTTATATAGGCTGGCAAGTACTCATTTCCCTCATCATCTCTTTCAGCAATGATTGGAATAAATTTTTCCTGTTTCATTTTCCCATATATTTCACCAGAAATAATTACAGTCTCATCACCAACACCTCCTGTTCGATTATTTGCTTTTTGTGCATATACCCTATCACAAATTATAAGTACCTTTGTAATGTCAGGATCATTAACACATCTTTCCATAAATGCATACTTATCTTGCCCTTCTTTTAGTTCCCATTTATCAAGCACAACATCCACTCCATGAGAAATTAAGCGTTGGGCAAGCTCTAGTACAAGTCTATCACTGCTCCAAGAATATGAAATAAACACCTTTGGCATTTTATCATCCTGCAATCCTAATCCCCTCCATACCTTATTTTGACTCTTAACATTTTCTTTTCATTTTACCACCCGACATAAAACGACACAATGAACTTACGTGAAATCGAAAGTTATTTTTTACAAAAAAACACCCTAATAGAATGGATTCTAATCAGATTCTCATCTGATTGATCATTCTATTAGAGTGCTTCTACTTTAAAATTTCTGTTATGGTCTGAGTTCATTTCCAAAGCCGCCAAATTCAAACACTTTTTGTATCGGTGTCCTGATCTTCGATCCGGTCGTGAAGAAGCTCGAACTTGATACGGATATCCCTTGACATCTGATGATGGTGTATCCTGTTCCCGATCGTGATGCCGGTCAGGACAAGCCCTGTCATGGCAATGATGATCAGGACCGTCTCAACCTTTACTTTTAACGGCTTTTTCTCAGTCGTAGATGGATTCTGCTTCCCAGCTGATGATGTTTCCGTTTTCTGCGTTGATCTCAAATTCATACTTTACCTCCGCATAGTAGGCTTCCCCCTCATAGAGAGAGATGCCGTCGTCATAGTCCGGATGGATGTAGATGTTTCCGGCATCGATGCCAGGGATCCTGTCCATGACGGTCTGTTTTGCTGTCTCAATGGAAACACCGCCCGGTGTTGTCTGCGATGTGCCGGCTGCGTTCTGGGAACCTGTCGTACCATCCTGCGATGCACTGTATCCCCTGTCTATCACTTCGGAGTCTGCCGAAAGGATGCGTCCGTCGGATGCATCCAGCTCATAATCGTACTCCACTCCGGCTGCGGTGAATTCCACCTCATATCTGGCACGGCCGTCATCCCAGTCCTGCTTTACCGTGATGTACTGGATCTGTTCCTCTGTGACCCCTGCCTTCCCGGCTGCGATGTTCTTCGCTTCCCGTTCCGTGATGCCGCCATTTACCATTGTGGCAGAACCTGCGGTTGCATGTTGTGACACGCCTGCCTGTGATGTCCCGCTGCTGTCGTTGTTTCCTGTCTGTGCTGTATGGTCTGTTGTGCTGCTGCCGTTTTGTGCTGTTCCTGTTCCACTGCTGTTATCCTGTGCATTATGGTCTGTTGTGCTGCTGTTGTTCTGTGATGCCGTGCCTGATGCAGTGTCTGCATCACTTGAAGCACCGTTTCCTGCGTTCCCGGAACCCTGCACGGTTCCGCCAGCTACTCCTGTAGTCCCCTGTATGCTCTGGGTATCCTGCATATTTCCGGTTGTACTGCCGCATCCGGTCACAGCTGACAGGAGTGCCACTGCTATAAGTCCTGCGGCAAGCATTCTCTTTTTATTTCTCATTTTTGTCCTCCCATTTCTCCATTGATTCAATGATGCATTCCATCCTGATGGCTGCTGTTTTCTGCCGGTGCTTTTTCTCACACCTTGAAGATCTCAGTGTCTGCCTTTAACGTTTCTGCCGCTGCGCCTGCCCGTTCCGTGGTCTCTGCCACCTCGGAGCACCGCATGGTGATGTTCTGGATGCGCTCTGCCATGTCGGAGGTCCCGCTTGCACCCTCGTTTGCCGCATTTGCAACTCCCTCGATCGCATTTATCATGCCGTCCATGGAAGCTAAGAGTTCCTCGGATGTCGCACTGAAATCCGACACCAGGCCGTCCACAAACTCGGAATCCCGGTTGTAGGCATCCGCAAGGCTCTCAAAGCTGTCATAGCTGGCTTTCACATCAGTTGCGACGAAGTCTAACAGACGCCTGCTGTCCTTTGTGAGCTGGTTCACTGCTTTCACCACGCTGTCCGTGACCTCCTGGATGGTTGTCGCCGTCTCACCGGATTCCGTTGCAAGCTTCCGGATCTCGTCCGCCACGACTGCAAACCCTTTTCCCATCTCCCCGGCACGTGCCGCCTCGATGGAAGCATTTAAGGATAAAAGATTGGTCTGGTTGGTGATCTCCATGATCGCCTGTGCCAGGACCTCGATCCGGGATACCACTTCCACATCCTGCAGTGCCTGGTCGAGGCTTACCTTGATCTCGCCGTGCATGCGTTGTGCATTGGCACGGTTCTCCGTGGTCTCTTTCTTCGCGTTGATGGCACGGGTATGGATGTCATTGACACGCTCCGCACCTTCCTGTGCGCTCTCCGCGATGTTTTTGATCGCCCGGTTGATCTCCTCTGACATGGTGTTCATCTCCGTTGCGGATGCAGCGGATTCCTCCATGCTCGCTGCCAGCTGCTGTGTCGTTGCGGAGATACCTTCCATCTCGCCGTTGATCTCATCCACGTTTTTCCCGATGGAGGACACATGGCCGCTCAGGGACTCTGCATTGTCCTTCACGCTCCCAAGGTGTCCCGCAAAACTCTCCCGGATCTTGTGGAAAGCCACCGCAAGGTTTCCGATGCTGTCTTTCCTCTCCATGTATCTTGGTTCCACATCCTGTGTAAAATCGCCCTGTGCGAGGGTGTCCGAATAGCTGCATGCAAGGTCGAGGCTCCTGATGTAATCAATGATTCCCACAGCACCCACAACGATCGTGACGGTGAGTCCTGCCGCCATAAGGACTGCCATTTTTTTCACATCGGAACCGATCATTGCCGCAAGCTGGCTCTGCGCCTGTGCCTGTTCTGTCCCGCCCATGAGGCTTACTGCGTATGCTGCGAGCTGTTCCATGCAGTTTTTCGCATATAGCACTGCCCCTGCACCGAGCAGTATCACAAAAACGAATACGATCTTTGTTCCAAATTTCGTCTTTCCCATAATTTATCTCTCCTGTTCCTTATATGATATTTGCAATCATTCTCTTCCTGTCTCAGGCTGTGCAAGGATGTCTTTTTTCTCCCAGTCTGCAACAAATTCCACGCACCTGTCTGCCGGGAGCGGCCTGCTGATCAGGTAGCCCTGCAAAAAGTTGCAGCCGAGCTTTTCCAGCTGCGCTGCCTGTTCCCCTGTCTCGATCCCCTCTGCCGTCACCCAGATGTGGTTCCTCTGGGCGAACACGAGGAGCGTCTGCACGATCGGCATGCCCATCTTCCTGCTCCCGATGCCCCAGACCAGCTCCTTGTCCAGCTTGATGCTCTGGAACTCGAAATCCATCAGCCGCACGAAATTGGATTCGCCCTTGCCGAAATCATCCATGACCAGGTTGAACTTCTTATCCTGCAGCCTGTGTGCGGTCTCCAGGAGCTTTCCGTTATCCGCCGACTTCCCGAGTTCCGTCATCTCCAGCCAGATCTTCCCGTGCTGGAGGCCGTACCGGTCCAGGCAGCTGCTGATCTCCTCCCAGACAGTCTCCACCATGCAGGTCTGCGGCGACAGGTTCACGTTGATCCTCGTGATGCCGTGTTCCGCAAACCTCGTGAACCACCGGCAGCACTCCCGGATCATCCACAGGTCGATCTCATGCACCCAGCCGCCTTCCTCTGCCTCCTGCACAAGGCTCTCCGGGTCGAGGAAACCTCCCTGCCCGTCCCTTGCACGGAACAGCGCCTCAAGCCCGGTGATCCTGTGCTTTTCCACGTTGTAGATGGGCTGGAAATAAGCTTCCATCCCAAGACTGGAAATATCTTCCCAAGTATAAGCTCCTGTAATGCCCATATTTTATTTTACCTCTTACCTGTTTTTTTGTTCCATCTCCCAGCCCCCGCTGCCCAGATGACCTTTCCTTTTATCTCTTCCCTTCCTGCCGCACCGAGCATCCTGCTGTCTAAAGACACCGGGCGGTTGTCCCCAAGGAAGAAATAACTCCCTTCCGGCACGGTGTACGGATAATCCACGCTGTCTCCTGTTTCCGACAGGCCGAAGATGACATCCGTCTCCTGCACTTCTGCGTCGTTCCTTGTCAGGTGTCCCTCACTGTCCACCTCCATCACATCCCCCGGCAGCCCTGCAATGCGCTTGATCAGGTATTCCCCGGATGCATCCTTTAAGATGACGGCATCCCCATAGCCAACGCCGTCCGGGAGGATGCGCAGGAAGAACACGATGTCCCCGGGATGGCAGGCAGGGCGCATGGAATTTCCATCCACGCGCATGATCCCGCACACCCTGAACACCAGGAGCCAGACCACGAACAGGATGACGGCGCGCTCTGAGCGCATCTTTCTTTTCCGTTTTTCCTCGCGGATTTTCAGGAGTGCCATGTCAAGGCTGTACTGTTCTCCCTCGTTCATGGCTGTTCCCGGAGACCGGCCTCTTCCGGTCCGTCTGCCTGTGTCTGTCCCGGTCTCTGTATCTGTCCCAGTCTCTGCGGCTTTCCCTGCGGATCCCGGGTGTCTTCCTCCGGCGGACACTCTGCAAAGATGCAGTCCAGGCCTTTTTTCAAGGATTCCAGCCGGCTGCGGTACTGATGGTAGAGCGCCTGTTCCTTCTCCACTTTCTCCCTTGTCTTTGTCAGGATGACGTCCATCTGTCTCCCTGCCTCTGCAAGGATCTCCTCCGCCTGCCGGCCTGCCTCTGCAAGGATCTCTCCTGCCTTCCTCTCTGCCTCCGTAAGGGTCTCCCCTGCCTTCTGGTCTGCCTCTGTAATGGTCTCCCCTGCTTTTCTGTCCGCCTCTGCAAGGGTTTCCCCTGCCTTTCTGTCCGCCTCTGCAAGGATCCTCTTTTCTGCTTCCCCGGCCTCTTTGAGCATGCGTTCCTTTTCGGTGCCGGCATGGTCGAGGATGGCCGCCGCAGTCTCCTTTGCACCGCCCAGGATCTCCTCCGCCTTTCCTTCTGCCTCCGCATAGAGCTTCTCCTGTGTGGGGATCTGTGCCCGCAGTCCTGCGTTCTCTGCCGCAAGCTGCATCTTTTCCAGATATAGTTCCCTCACTGCCTCCTCGTTCTTCTGTCCATAGTACTCCACCAGCTCCCTGATGTAGAGCACGACTTCCTCACGATCATACCCTAGGACGGCTGTCCTTAACTTTTCTATTTCCTTAACAAAATTCCTGTCTTTCATGATCTGTCACTTCCTTATAATCCCTTTTTCAGGCACAATAGGGGCAGCCTGCGCTGCCCCTGTCATGTCATCCTGCAAGTTCTCTTGAAAGTCTTGACTCAAACACTGCAAGAGCTGCCATGCAGCCGGCTGTAATGACTGCGCCGGCTATATAGATTGGAGTATCTGCCACACAGTGCCTGCCTGTCACAGCCAGTAAGATGCCCGCTGATATATAGGCTGCACACATCACCACCTGGGCTGCGATACATTTTTTCTGCGTCTTCTGCAGTGCTTTTCTTCTTTCAGGATCCATGGTCCTTATCCTCCTGTTCCTCGTATTTCTGCCATGAATGGGTCTGACAGGGATTTTTCCTGTTCTGCCCGCACATGTCAGATGTTTTATAAATATTTTGGAAAAATTACATATATCATTTTGGTTTGTTGTTTGTAAGTTTAGATAATAGGTCTTTCTTTTTTTATTGTCCGGGGATATGTGGATATCCCCGGGATTGTTTTTTCGTTCTGGTATATCTTTGGGTTACTGTCTTACTCTCCGTCAAGTTCCTCTCGGATCTTCCGGATACGCAGGACTGTGTATCCTGCGATCACAAGGATCAGGATGATTGGATACCAGTGGGATCCGCAGTCTGCGAAGCTGATGCGTCCGTCCGCATCACTGCTGTCTGCCGGGATGCTGTCGTCTGCGTTTCCGCTTCCGTCTGCACCGGTTCCGGTCTCTGTGCTGTCAGCGATATCTGTAGTATCATCTGAACCTGTATCTGCATCCGTGCTGTCTGCACCGGTCTCTGTACCTTCTGTCACATCCTCACCATCCGCCTGGTCTGACTCGTTGTTGTTTCTGTTGTTTTTGTTGTTTTTGTTTCCGCCGGACGCATTGTTTCCATCCGCTGCGGCGATATCTGTGGCATTGGTCTTGCCATCTGTGACCCCGGTGTTGGTTCCGTTCGCATTTCCATTGCTGTTTTCACCGCTGGTGCTTCCATTATTGCTTCCGTTTCCGCTGTTATTGCCGCTTCCGTTTCCGCCATTACCATTTCCACCGTTGCTGTTGTCACCACTGCCGGAGCCGCCGTTATTGTTTCCGTTACCTCCGCCGTTGCTGCCACCATTACCGTTACTGTTTCCGCCGTTGTTGTTGCCGCCGTTATTTCCGCCGTTGTTGTCTGGTTTGCTGCCGTCACTGCCGGAGCTGCCGTTGTTTCCACTGTTGGAGCCGCCGCCGTTTCCTCCGGTTCCGTTGTTGGAGTCTCCGCCGTTTCCTCCGGTTCCACCATTGCCGTTGTTGGAGCCGCCGCCATTTCCACCGTTTCCTCCGGTGTTGTTACCACCGTTGCCTCCGGTTTCGCCTGAGCTTCCTCCATTACCGCCGGTTCCGCCGTTGCCCTTGTCTGAGTCTCCGCCATTTCCGCCGTTGCCGCCACTGTTCGTGCCGCCGTTGTTATTGCTTTCTCCTGTGGAGCCGCTGCCGCCGTCTCCTCCGTTTCCACCGTTTCCGTTGTCGGATTTACCGCCGTCTCCGCCATTTCCACCGGATGTTGTTCCACCGTTATTATCGGTCTTTCCCGGCTGTGTGGTCTCGGTTCCTGTACCGCCGTTTCCTCCGTTTCCGCCCGGGTTCGTGTTATCTCCTGTTGCGTTTCCGCCGTTTCCTGCATCACCGCCTTTGACAGTTCCGCCAGGATTGATGGTGATGGTCTTATCGCCTGCGCTGATTCCGGTTCCACCGTTTCCACCATTGCCAGGGATACCGGTTGCGGAATCTCCGCCTTTACCGCCGTTGCCACCGGTTACCGTTCCACTGACCGTCGGAGTGATCTTGCCGTTACCGTCGATACCGGCTCCACCATTTCCTCCATCTTTGCCTTCTGTGCCGTTTGCACCATTACCACCGGTCACGTTTGCATCGCTTCCGATGATAATTCCGGCATCTGCTGTATCACCACTGGCTCCGATACCTGATGCTCCATCCGGATGTTTAGCAGAACCGTCCCCGCCTTTGATCGTGCCGTTTACGATCTCAAGATTCGTTCCCGGATGTTCGTTGCTGTTAGCATCCTTGACAAATTCCAGTCCCGGTTTTGCCTCATTATTATCATCTGCCTTGTCACCTGTGATGGTATGTCCACCAAGGTCGATCTTGACCTCACCCCATGTGTCAGGGATTTCAACTGTATGGTCGATGTCTTTCTTCACGATGACTTTGTAGTTGCCGTCATCATCCACTACAACCTGTACATTGGAGTTTTCTGCTTTCTCTGTTTTGTCCATGGCATTATTGCCTGTTGTGTCCCCGGCACCTCTGTCCTCAAACTGCTTTGCGATATCTTTTGCATCCACGAGGGCTGTTTTGCCGTTTACAGAACCATATTTCTTATGACTGATCTGATATGGTGTTGCTTTCTTCAGGCCTGTGATGGTTGCTTTTCCATCCCCATCCGTAAGTATGGTCTTTACATTACCTGTCGGGGTTCCCTGGGCATCCAGCTCCTGATACTTATAAGTCTCATTTGCTCTTCCCTTGAAAGTCAGCGTATATGCTGTCTTTCCCGTAATGGTCGGATTATCATCCGTCACTTCCACTTCTACGCCTGTCGTCAATCCTGATGCTGCAATCATAAAGGTCAAAGCATCCACATATGTTCCCTTAGTCTTTTTCTTTAATTCCTCTAATTTTGTTTGTTCCACAGTCACACTATTACTGATGTCTGAACCGGAATGATCATAAGCAGTCACATTTGCGAGTGTCGCTGCCTCTGTGTCCGTAAGCTTTCTGACATCGTTCACATGAATGACAAAATCATCTGCCGCAATAACGCTTCCATCTGCCCCCTTGATCACGTTCATCCGGTATACCGGGATTAAGATCACGACATCCGCAGTCTGTGCAGTCATCACAGTTGTTTCATTATAGATCTTTGTGCTGTCTGTTTTATCAACCCATACAAAGAGGCTCTCATTCTCAGCCTTTAATTTATCCGCTTCTTCCTGCATTTTGGTAAAGCTTGCTGCCGGAATCGTATCTCCATCAATCACTGTAATATGCTCTGTCTTATTTAAGATATTGCCCTTTTGATCTTCAAAAACGATCTCATGCAGTTTTTCAAAGTCCACCGTAACATTCCATGCCTGATAAACTTTTGCGAATGTATGGGAATAGGTCTTCGTTGTGCCATCCCATGTGATTTCCCCACTCTTGATTGCCGCATCAATATCAATTGCCACATTATTAACCGTAATGCTCTTTAATCCGTAACCATCCTCTGGCTTAATATTGACCTTCAATGCTCCATTATTCTTCACAATCGTCTGGTATGTACTGTTTCCTTTATCATTCCACGCCACACCATCATTTCCAGTCACAAGTTTTCCATGTGTCACTTTTACATCTACGGTCTGTCCCTCTTCAAATGTAATATTTAATGCCTGTGGTTTGCCTACCGCCTGTGTTGTGTAAGTATAGCTTGTTCCATTTCCTGTGAAAGCCTGATTGGATACATCGGTATCATCACTGCCATCCACGTTGCTCCAATATGCCTTTTTATAAGTAGTGGCTGTTCCTGTTGTATCTTTTAACTCCAGCTCTACTGTTTCATTGTTTTTCACAATGACATGCTGGAACTGGTCCGCACCTGATTCTTTTGTTACAAGCCCTGTATCTTTCACTTTTGCCGTACCACCTGTCACATGAACATGTACGATATGGGACGGTGTGAATACAGCTTTCAGTGTCACATCTGAAGTTGTCGGTGTGTACTTTAATTCATAACTCTTTTCTTTCCAGTTAAACGTTTTTGCTCCTGCAAATAAATCTGTATTGTTTGTTGTCTCCTGCAATGCTGTCAGGATAGAGAAACTTTCTCCCTTCTCCCCGGTAAGATCTGAATAATAAGGATTTGAAAAATCATTTGGCGTAAATATAAGGGTGAGTTCCTCATTGCGGTTTACATTGATGCTGCCATCCTGCTCCAGTTTGTATTCATTACCAGATGCATCTACCGCCTTGAAGCTTCCCTTTGCATTTGCTGTTACAAGACCTGTTACATTTAAGGTTGTCATCTGCCGTTTTGCCACAGCATTCACTGTAATGTCTCCTCTGACCTTCGGAATCGTAACTGTAATGTTTCCTGCCGGATCTACACTGCACACATCTGCAAATGTCAAATTCTTAACAGTCCCTGTATCGCTTTCCTTCATAGTAACGATAAAGTTGTCCTGATCCAGATCATAATCTGCTTTTGGACTGATTTTTACAGTATAAGTTTTTAAATAACCAACATCAGTCTGCTTCTGACCACTTGTAATCTCAGCATTGCTTCCTATGGTTACGGTTGCTTTAAATGTTCCAAGATAAAACTTCTGATTGTTTTCCGTTGCAACATATTCAATACCATCTGCTGTGACTTTCTCTCCCGCAACAGCTATTACGATATAATCCCTGTCCGGATATTTTGTGTCGACTGCACTTCTCTGACCTACCGTCACGCCACCTGCAGGTGCAGTATCCACCTCATGTCCAAATACCTTCGCCTTTGTTCCCGAAGGAAGTTTTACCTCCGCTTTTTTATCTGTTCTGCGCTCTACTGTCACTTTATCGGCGGCAGAACCATGTCCTTTTATCTCTACCGTATTTTCTTCGCCGTCATCCAGCTTAATTACTGCACTCTTGTCTGCCGTAACTTCTGCTTTTGTCACCAGTTCATTCCGGTACATAGCATTCGGGATGTAGACCAGGGTGATGGCATTAAAACTCTGATTGGTATATGTGTATGTCACATCCCCGATCTTTAAGGTGAGTTCGCCTGTCGTGTTATGGTTCTTGAGATATGGTGTATCATCCCCTGTACCGTTTGGCACAACGACCGATGATGCGCCTGCCGGGGTTGTCACCTTGTAAGTATTATGGTCTACCGGACTGTAAACGTTCAGTGTTCCGTTATCCGATACATTAAGTGTTCCGTCTTTAAGTGTAATGATTCCATCTGCTGCAACGTCAAGCGTTACATCCACCGCATCATTTGGTGCGGAGAACCATGTACCATCCTTGCTCTTTAACTTCACACCTTTTTTCAGGGTTCCGCCTGGCACTGCTGTGACGGTATCTTTTACGATCTCGACTGTGTCCCCGGTCTGTGCCGTATCCAGTGCATCGGCAAGAGGGGCATATTTCACACCGTTTATCATAGCCTCAGCATCCATTGGTGCTACCAGTACGTTGGTCTCACCTTTTTTGGTGTTATCCGGCTGCCCAGGATCGGCTCCGTCAGCGTAGCCGCCGAATTCGACGAAGAAACCTTTGGTTGCAAACCGAGACGTATCAGCTCTATTTCCTTCCTTAATATCATTTAAATTTGCACTCGCAGGAACTACCATTACACAAGATTCATGAGATTGTATGTCTGATAAAGTACTATCTGTTATCGGAAGATTTTCTGCGATTTCATTTGGTTCTCCTCCCGCCAGCCACAGATCTGTTGGAATCTGATTTCCTGCCTCTGGACCTGCTGCCCAATAATAATGGCTTTTTCTTTCACCTAAGCTTCCCAAACCTGAATTACTATTTATATACTTAACAACTCCAGGAGAAAATCTTTCAATTCTACTATTATTTAATAGTGTGCCATCTTGCTTAACTAATCTTGTTCCAGCAGTCCATGTTGCTTTATCATATAAAGACAAGAGATATTTTATTTCACTGCTGTCTGTCATTGTAGCAAGATATCCTCGTTCTCCACCTAACATAAAATCCATAGCTCTGTTATATGCCCTCGTCCATGCAAGCTGTTCATACACAAACAAATAATAATGACCATTAACTGACCACTGTGTCAGTTTCATTTGATCAAGATTTGAATCAAATCCTTCATTATCATTTGCATTTACTGATACATATACATTCATATCATTCACATAATCAAATGTCATAGTCTGGATTTTTTTCTCTATTTCCTGACTGGATTTTTTATCCATAAAGATCCATGTGGCTGATTTTCCATAATCATCCCTTACGATTGCATCATTTAAAATATCATCTGGCAGCTTACCGCTTGACAACGTGATTGTCATCAGGCTTATGTCATCACTGCCTGTATCAATCTTTGCATTTGTATATTGGAATTTCTGATGTGTATCATCCGTCCACACCGGTGTTCCCAGATTTACGGTATAGTTCCCCTGCACATTTGCATAGGTCGCTATTCCTTCATTTACTGCATAAGATTCCACCGGTTCTTCCGCTGCGACTACTTTTACAGTCCTGCTGAAGTTTATCACTTCCTGTGTTGCATTTGCCGCTTTCGGAGTCTGCTCTTCTGTAATGTTTACAGTATCTGTGTCCGAGGAATCTTCTTTTACTGTGTCTGTATTTCCATCATTCTGATTTTCCGATCCTTGTGCCTCTCCGACACCCGTGGATGTTCCCTGCGTCTGTCCTGCATTTCCGCTATCTGTCGGGTCTTTTGCACTGTCCGCTTCATCCTCATCTGCCGGCTGGTCTGGCTTGTCCTGATCTGCAGTATCTGTATCAGAATTCTGGTCATCCCCTTCCGGTGTCTGATCTGTATTTTCTATCGTTTCCGTGGTATCTACTGTTTCTGTGCCAGACACCGTCTCAGTGCTTTCTATGATATCCGCACTCTCTGTGTTCTCCACACTTTCAGTTTCACTTACACTGCTTTCCTTTTCCGTCAGTGCGTATGAGATCTCATAATCTCCAGCCACATTGATATCAAAGTTTCCTGTGTCAGTGACGGACAGGGTATATTTTTCACTGTCATACGTGATTCCTTCCGTCAGGTCATAGTCTGACTCTCCCTGCAGGAGTGTCAGTTCCGGTGCATCATAAGCTTTACTCTGCTCTTTTGCACCTACGCCGTGGATTGATCCGATGAGCAGTGCGGCTGCCATCACAAATGTCAATGCACGGTTTGCTTTTGTCCTTCTCATAGGTTTCCTCCTTAATTTTTATTACATAAAGAAAGTTCCACAACATAATGTAGATTATGTTGTGTGGAGGAATGGCTCTTTTGCCCGGTTACACCGGGATTTTGAACAGATTTATAAAATTTCTGGTTTTTAGCAGTTGTCTATGAATGTAGTATAGTTGAAATAACATGATTTTCAGCTGTGAAACCGTGAAATACTGAAAAATCAGGCGTTTACAGAAGTCTGGTCTTATTTTTGTGCAAAAATGGCAACAAATTCCTAGAGAAGTACTATGAAATTAGTGCTTCTTTTACAAAAGTGGGATTTTTTTGTCGAATTTTAGCATCAGACTATTGACGTTTCTCGGATTTTTTGATAAAAAAATAGTACTTGGAAGATATTGGTAATGATTCCCATACTTTCATCTGAATGCATTCACAACATAATCTACATTATGTTGTGTCTTTTTATTTCTGTCGTTCAGACGACCAGATCCAGACGCTCCAATTTTTTGACATGGTCTTCCTCTGTGGTCGCTACGTAGATCCTTGTGGTATTGATGCTGCTATGTCCGAGGATATCCGCAAGGTGGCTGATGTTTTTATGCATGTTATAGTAGGTGCGCGCAAAGAAATGGCGGAGGTTATGCGGGAATGCTTTTTTCAATGCAACGCCTGCTTTTTCGGCGTTTTTTTTCATTTCCGTCCAGATGTTGCTGCGGTCTACCGGGTTTCCGTTTTTTGTGATGAAGACTGCGCCGCTTCTGATGCCTTTCTTTTTGCAGTAGTCGAGCAGTTTCATTTTCAGTTTGTGTACGAGATAGATCTCGCGGTGTTTTCCTTTGCAGGATATGCTGATCTTTCCGGTGCCCACTGCCTCCACCGTGACCGATGCAAGTTCACTGATGCGCATGCCGGTGCTGCCGATGATCTCGATGATCATGGCAAGGCGGAGGTTGCCATTCTCTTTTGCAATCGCGATGAGTTTTTCGTATTCGGCGCGCGTCATCTCTTTTTCCTGCGCATAGATATGGTTTGGCTGGGTCTTGAAGATCGTGACGAAACAGTCGTGCCAGCCTGTGTATCCGAAGAAGCCGTTTAAGGCGATGAGCATGCTGTTGGCGCTGGACGGCATGTATTTGGCTTCGAGATGTTTTTTGTAGCGGATCACGCATTCTTTGGTGATGTCTTTCTGTTCCTGTGTCTGCAGCCAGGCGGTGAAGGTGCGGATGTCGCGGATGTATTTGTCGATGGTATTCTGGGATTTTTCCTGTGTATAAATGTGATTTTGATAGGATTGTATGGTATTTTTGTCGATTGTCCTCATGTTGTTTCCTCTCATGCTGTTCTGATTTTCTGCCCACGGATCTCCGAGGAAACCGGGGGATAGTTACAGTATAATGGGTGATTTTGATGAGGACAATCGGGATGGGGGAATTGGAAGAAATTGGCAGGAATGGCTCATCAGAATCCAAAACACTTCTCTCTAAGCTTCTTATTTGCCAGCACACTCAAATAACGTTTGACATTTATTCTGCCTTCATTACAGATAACATTTTTAGAAGCCGTACTCCATGATTCTACTGACTGAATAATTTTACCTGTCTCCCAGTTTTCATCAAGTATTTTCTCAAATAACTTTATCGCCGCAAAATAATGAATATCTTTATTGTTTTGCGCAAACTCATAAAACATATTTTGAAATGCATATATGTCTCTATACTCATGATTTGCCCTATCCAATAATTCCAACAAACTTTTCAACATATCGTAATCTTCTATTTCGTCCCGGTTTATTTCCGTCTCAAATTTCTTCAATTCTACGGACCACCTGTTCAATGTCTCGATCATCCGTATTGATAACTGTACGGTATCTGTTCCATCCCACCAGTACATTAAATCATCATCGGAAAGATAATAGTCAGGTTTATCCTTAAGTTCCGCCGGTGTATTATAAAATGTAAAGCAGCCATTATTTTTCAAAAAATCTTTTGTTTTCAACTTTCCAATCTGTGTGTTTCTTATTTCTTCTCTCTTTTTCACGACCGACTCACCAACATAGTTTTTAGTAATTTCATCCACATAAAACTCTCCATGCACTTCATGCCATTCTGTCCAGAAATCAAAGCCTTGTATCTCTGCAAAAAGGTACACAAATACTCTGGCTGGTATTCTCAGTGTCATTTCCGCCAGTCCGCCATATTTTTGACAGGCAATCCCCTGTCTCTCATCATACGGAAGCTTCAACAATTCATATAAACGCTTTTTTCTGTCAAACCAGTATGTTTCAGAGAATTTCTGTAATTCTTTTTTTACACACATTATCTCATACGGATATGATCCGCTGCTGGCTTCATCCATCCCCATATCCCCTGTTCCATATACAATATAATAGATATCTGCCAGATCTCTGCCTCCCATTCCACCTCTTAATTCTTCTGGAATAATACCAAACACCGTTTTCGGATATGCCCTGTCATAATGATCCTGTTCTATTTCCGTAAAGTAATAACTCTCATAATATTTCCAGAGATTAAATCGTTTTTCGGCAGTAAAATCTTTGTCAAGAACATGATTGATCCATGCTATGCAGCGTACCGGATCTATAAAATCCCCATTTCTGTCAACATACCCATAATCCATTCCATATAATTCATATAAGAGATAAGCTGCACACATGACTCTGTTAAATTCGTTGTTTCCTATTTTGCCACTTCTCAGGACTTGCGTCCTGGAATTGAATAACACACTTTCCCATAAGTCATCCTCAAAGTAATTAAAAGAAAAGTATGCTTTCCCTTCCTCATCGCACTCAACCGGACGGATCAGATGAATTTCCTTCCCATACATGTGTACATTTTCAAACTGCATCATTCCGCCCCTCTGAAGAATTTTTATCATATTCTCATTAAATTCGTCTTTGAATTCGTCCGGAATTGTCATGTTTCCATTATAATCACAAAAAGTCCCCATATTATCCTCCATTAAAATCCCATAAATTCTTTTCTGTACTTCTTATTTCCAAGCAGACTCATATACGCTGAATAGCTGCTTTCTTTTTCCTCCGGATCTATCTCATACAAAATCCATTCCAACACCTGTGTTTTCGTAAATTCTCCAAACATCTCCATATCTTCCTCAAGTAGTTTCTGTAACAGATAAACCGCTTTTTTATAAGATGATACTTCTTTATTTCCGATGAACTCATCTACCATATCCTTATTCACATATCTGCATTCCCACTCCAAAGACATGATTGCTATCGCTTTCGCCAGCACAGCTTCCATATCAAAAGACTTCACATCATCATCTTTCAAACTTTTATACCTGTCACTCCATTCGGATATTTCCTCTTTTCTTTGGTCTGAAAGCAATATGGTTTCAGAATCCCAAAATCCCAGAAGTTCATCTTCATCATCACGAAGAATGCATTTATAAAGCAAATGCCTGTCTACCGGTATTCCTTTTATTTTTCCAATATTGTCTCTGTTTTTAAAGGTTAAAACCTTTCCTGTTAAGCTTTCTACCAGATCAACGTACCCCAGGATGTTAAATAGATTACCTTTATGCATCAGGTAACATGGACTGTCCGAATAGGACTCTAATATTATCATTATCATGTTCATGACCAGACCAAATTCATTTTCTCCGCGATCTTCCGTTACCAATTCACAAGTATGACAATTATAATAGTTTCCTCTTCTTATCCTTTTTTCAAATACAGAATAATCGAAATAAATGATTCCATTTTCATCCGGATATGTCTGTTCAACTGCATCGAACTCCCGACCATTGATCATTACAGTCGTAGTCTTTCTGATTCCTGTCTTATACAGTATCTGTATGATAAGCTCATTCATCTCCTGTTTCATGTTCTCATTGGCAATTTCAAACCTGCCTTCCAATGTGTAATCATTATCCACCATGTTGATTTTCTCCTTTGATATAGCATTTATTCATTGTCCCATTCCAAATAATCCCTTATATTACTTTCAGAATCTGCAAGCATTGAAAACAGATACTCCCCCATTCGCAAATCTAAACTAACTGCATCATTTACCAGCTGTTTCTGCCCTGACTTCTTAAACGGAAAAAACTCCGCTACTCCAGCCTTTCTATTTATCCCGACATAAATTCCAGAAGGATCAAGACAGCTGACAAAGTACGGTGAATGACTTGTAATGATAACTTTACAACCAGCTGACAGCTCACGAATCGTCCTGATATACGTCCCGAACAAGCCAGAATATACAGAGTTGTCCGGCTCCTCGATCGCTATCAATGAAATATTACTGACACTGGCTACAATGATTTTGGTCAATATCATAAAAACACGCCTTGCACCATCTGATATCGCAGAAAAGTTTACCGGATTCACCAACCCCTTTCTCTTAACAAATAATGCATAGACAGCAATCGTAAATTGAAATGGTGCATTCTCCCGAAGCTGGTGATCTTCTTCTACATTTAATTGAAAATCTTTTACAATAATCTCCTCAAATTCAGGAAATAACTGAAAATAAGCCTCTTTTAATAATGCAAATTTATCTGGATACTGGCTTTTCAGCCTATATATAACTTGTGGCAGATTATCCTCATTTATCGACGCATTGTCGAAACCTTTCCGAATAACAGAATCTGACTGGCAGAAGCTCTTAGCCTCCAGATTGTTTCCCATATTTATTTTTATTCCATTAAGCTTTGTAATAATCAGGGCATAATATAATTCATCATAGGCTCTTAACTTGTTCACAACTAATTCTGTCTCCCCAACCTTAATTATTGATGAACATCTTCCCGTCTCCGAACTCTTATAGAATGCTGTATGAGCAGTTCTATTGATTAGCTGGGCATACTTTTGTCCTTTTTCATTAAGTTTGACTCTCAAAAATTCTGAAATTATTTCTGGCTCTTTGCCATCGGTATCTTTCCATTCAAACTCATAGCCATACTGCACCAAGTATTCCCTGCCATCAATATCTGCTGCTACCTCCATCTCATATTTATAATTTCTTCCAATCAAATTACAATTACCGGGAATCAGTTGGGAATTGGACATCATATCCTTTTTATCTTCTATCGATGCTTTCATAAAACTCAATCCAAAATCAATACCTGAAAGTACATTTGATTTTCCAAAATCATTTAATGCAACAAGTGTTGTAATATTATTAAAAGATATTCTTACATTTGCTAAGTTCTTAAATCCATCTATAAATACAGCTTGAATCTTCATATTGATGCAACCTTTCTTTATCATCTCACTTATATAGTATCGTTTATTTTATGATAATGCAATATTTTTTTGCCTTTCATTAATTTTATATGTATTATATTTATATTTTTTATTTATATGCGTAATTTATTTTTGCATTTTCATTGCAGCAGTCAATGTGTTGCAAGGGGTGGTGGAATGGTTTTTATGATGCGGAAAGAGCCAGCTCCTGACGGGCTGGCTCTGTGATGGGTGGTTTTTGGTTTTGGTTTGTTTTGGTCTTGGGCTATCTGGATTCGGACTGGAGTTCGGCGATGGCGGTGTTGTATTCGGATTCGGTGTAATCTTCCAGAATAACTTCCTTTGTTGCCCGGAAGCGGATGATCATGTTTTTGATGGCGGCAATGTTTGCCTGGCGTTGACCGATTTCTTTGCCGATTTCTTTTCCGATTTCTTTGCCGGCTTCCTCGCCCTGCTGATATGCTTTTTCTGCGACTTCTTCTGAATATTTTCTCATTATTTCACACACTGCGTTTACACCTCCCTCTTCATGTTTCAGATAATGCACACGGTTGGTTAATTTCGGAAATTTGGCATTGTCTATCTCTTTCTGCAGAAAACAGTCCATGTATTCTGAGATAGTTGTTCCGTCTTTTACTGCGGTATTGACGAATACACGCTCCAATCCGTCGTCTACTTTTTCCTGTGTTTCCCGGATCACGCTGTCCACGTGATAGATCACCCTGCCACATTTAAAGATATCGAACTCGGAAATATACACAACGATCAGATCGATCGTCTCCTCAAATTTATCATCCGTCTGCGAGTCCCGCACCGTGATGACCGATGCATTGAACCGCACTCTTTTTAAATGGTGATCCTTGTTAGAACGCTGCACTTCCACGTTACACTTTTTCCCATTTCCAAGGATACAGAGTGCATCCAGACGGACAGATCGCCCATACAGGTTTCTCTCACTGCTCTGTACGATAACGTCTTTTACGATGAGTTTCTCATCTTCTAAAATGATACGCAGCATCTCCTGACATACGCCAATATCATCTGCCAGTACTTCAAAAAACGTATCATCGATAGGTCTGAAATTTTTGACCTGTTCTATCTTTTCTTCTAATGTCTGTTGTTTTTTCCTGTTCTTTTGTGTTTTCCTGGTCTTTTGTTTTTTCCTGGTCATTTGACCTCCTGCTTTTATGGTATACAAACAGGTTTTCCGAATGATCTATGTTTATTATATAGAACCCCTCAAGATTCTTCAAGACTGTTTGCATGGATTTTTTAGTTACTGTTCTAATTTTGTGTCTGTCATTTTCTCCTGCTGAATGATCCACCGATGTGGTGATGGATTTTTTGGTTACGTTAGCTTGTTTTGTAACTTTGATTTGATAAAAAAGATAGGTTTATTGTAAGGGGCTGGGTGGGGAAAGTCAAGTAAACTTTTAACTTTTCCTGCTCTTTTGCTTTTTGACTGAATGATTGAAATGGAAGAGCCAGCTCCTCACGGCTGCTGGTTGCATGCAGACGGCGCTGCCATTGCAGCTCGAAGCAGTTGTTCCACTTTTTCCTGCTCAATTTTCTTTTCCTGATATTTTCTGATACTTACTCTGTGAAAGATACTGTTCATTCTATTTTCCTCCAATCATATTTCTACACCCATTTAAAAGCTCTCATCGCCACGCTTCATCTCCAGCGCTGTCCCATCCTTCCAGTCACAGCAATTGCGTAAGTACTCCGCCTCCGTGTTCAAAAAGTTTTCCGCATTTGGCGGCAGCACAATCGGCTCAATCGTATTGTTTTCGTAATTGCAGACGTAAATGGTTTTGACACAATTTAAAAATACCCGGTCAAATCGCATTTTTTTCTTTTCCTGTGTATATCTCATATATTCAAACAGTGCACCTGCATCAATATCATTCTCGTCGGTCGGATGCAGAAAAAGATACAGACCATTGTAGCGCTTATGGATATAATTTGCATTTAGTTTTTCCAGTTTGCGATCAAAACGATATTTCGCCTTGGAAAGATAATCCTGCTGCACGGTATTATCTGGCAGAATCGCCCAGAACCTTCCGTTGTAAAAATTCAGCCGTTCCCCATATTTTTCAAACGCCAGAGGAGGCAGTTCCTCTTTCCGGCAGCCAAGATATTTTTCGATAAAACTCTCCTCCTGCCCGTCATCCGGCAAAAGTGCCTGACTGACTTCCAACCCGAAATCCATGTTTGGATTAATCCAATCCGGCGATTCACTTTTCACAAAATATGGTTCGTATTCCTTCCACAGATATTTCAATGATACCGCCGCATAAATTTCATTCAAAAGCTTTTCATATGCCACCCGATTTACCTGCCTTTTCTTCCACAATTTTATTGACGAAACTGTTTTTTTCCTATACGATGATTGTACCATAGTTTATTACAATTTTCCCGAAAGGATTCAAAATATGAAAAAAATAAAACAAATTTTAGCAATCATCGGCGTGATCGTTCTGGTTGTGCTTTATATTTCTACTATCGTCTGTGCAGTTTCTGCCAGCGAAAATTTTATGAACATGCTCATGACATCTATTTATGCTTCTGTGATCATCCCTGTTTTGATCTGGGCATACAGTTTTATTTATAAGCTGATCAAAAAAGATTCCGAAGAGAAAGATACTACAGAGCATTAAAAAAAGCAGCACCTGAACAAATTTCCTGTCAGGTGCTGATTCTGTTTTTATCTCATTTATTCTTCTGTACTCTCAGACACGCTCTCTGTATCTAAAACAGTCTCCGTATCTTCTGCACTCTCTGTGTTCTCCGCATCTTCCGTGACTGTCAGCTCCTCAATCGTTTTGGAAAAAACATCCGCAAGAGACGTTTCTGTCAGATAAATGCTTCCTCCATCAGCAGAAATAATATAGTATGCATTCAAAGTATCATTTTTATTTCCTACAAAAAGAGAAACAGACCCTTCACTTGTTGTGTAGGATATCAGATCTTCCGGCTGGTCAAATCCAAACTCTTTCAGATCTGTATAATCACTGATCTCTTCTATTGCTGTCAGCGATGACAGTGTTGAAAGCATGCTGTCGATCGCTTCTTCATCCATATCCAGTGATGTGTCTCCGTCATAGGTCCATGTATCCCCATCCTTTGTAAAAGTATACGTCACATGGTCAACCTCATAAGAAAATGCTGTGATCGTGTCAACGTCCACTTTGGAAATATAAATGGTAGAAGCCTCTTCTTCCGCTGTTTTCTCTTCCTCTTTATTTTTGTTATACCATTTCATTCCGAAGGTGGCAGCGATAAGCACTGCCAGCACGATCAGAATTACAATAAACTGAATTTTCTGTTTTTTCATATTCTATCTGTCTCCAATCTTGATTTTCTATCATCTATTGTTTTATTTTTTTCTTCTTGATGCCCATATCACAATTCCAAGAATCATCATGATAACCGGAAGCACGATCATCAGACCAAGCCCATACAGAATCCCTGCCGCTGCATCCACCGTGATGGCGCTGAGCGTGTAATCTTTTGTCGGGATCACACTTGTTGCAAGATCAGAATCGCCAACCATCTGGGCAATGATATCTGTAAACATTGCGCTGTTATTTCCGGAAACGATCTGGTCTGCACTGTCTGCAAACATTTCCACAGATCCGGCGACCACTACTTTTGCGACTGTATCTTCATCGATTGTTTTTTCCATGGCAACCGCAACCGCAAATGGTCCTGCAACATCTCCCTCCTCCAGCTCTGATGTTGTTGCATTTACTGCATCTGTCTTGGATACTGCTTTATCTGTCGTCTCCAATAATGCTGTATAAGTTGTATCATCTGTATCTTCCCCATAGGTGATTGCCTCGCTATATGGAGCAAAGATATATGAACCGCTGACGGAACTTGTATATGCACTTGAATTTACGTCAGGAAGCAGATAATACGGTGTATTGCTATAGTAATAGGATTTATCATTTTCCATCACAATGCCGGAAACACGCTCCATGCCGCATGCCGACAGGATTGACTCGAAGTTTTCCAAACCCTGTGCCTGAAAATTACAGGTGATCAGCACTTTTCCACCCCGATTGATATAATCGATCACTTTGCTGGCATCATCCTCCGAAAAATCAGTGGTCGGTCCATTAATAATCAACGCTGCTGCATCTTCCGGAACCGCATCCTCTTTTAATAATGCAAGGTCAGATAATGTGATATTTGCTTTTTCAATTGCCTCTGTAAACCCACCGGATAAAGCTGTTTCCCCATGTCCGGATACCTGATAAATCACCGGAAGTTCTGTCGAATCCATGGTCACATACTGAATCGCACTTGTAAGCTGTCCCTCTGCATCATATCCATCAATGCTTCTGGAATAACTGCTGTAATCATAACTATAGGTATACACATCATTGTAATCAATAACTCTGGAACGCTCGCTGCTCACAACGATCATGCTGTTTGAAGTCACAGAACTGTCTGTATACTGTGCTGCAAATGTCGGGTTGGAAGCCGGATTGATATAGGAAACTTTGATGTGATCCGACAGGGATTCATATCTCTGTAATGTCTCATCCAGCTTTGCATCTTTTGATGCATCGGACACCAGCACATAAATTGTCACATCCTCGTCGAGACTTTTCAGATAATCCTTCGTATCGTCTGTGATGGAATAAATTTTCGTTGAAGTGACATCAATGGATGTCCATGTTGCCGGAAGTTCTGCCACGAACAGGTTCACAACAACGGTCACTGCCACCATTGCAATGATCATTCCCGTTGAAAAAACACCTGTCGATATTTTTTTGGAACTGATGCTCCAGCGGCGTTTCTGAACGGACTGCCCTGTCAGGAACAAAAGTAATGCAATGATCGTTACGTAATAGACAATTCCCGCCACATCCAGTGTCCCATTCATAAAGTTATCAAGCGGCGTGTAAAGATCGTAGCAGCCTAAAATTTTTGTCAGAAGATTCCCGCTCTCTGAGATCAGATTACAAATGCTTCCCATCATATAGCCGGCAAATAATGCAACAAATGTCAAAACTGCGGAAATCACCTGGCTTTCGGTCAATGAGGAAATAAACATGCCAACGGCAATGCAGGCGCAGCCATACAGCCAGAATCCAAGCACTGCTGCATAGGATTCCCCTAATGGGATCGTTCCGTAGGACATTAACAACAATGGTGTGATCGCAATGATCACCATATCTATGGTAAATACAAAAGCCATTGCGAGATATTTTCCCAATACTACTTTTCCCACAGATACCGGTGCAGTCAGGATCAACTGGTCTGTTCTGCTGTGGCGTTCCTCCGCAAAACTGCGCATAGTCAGCACAGGTACCGTGATCAGCATGATAAATGCGATCGCCGACAGTGAGTAAGAAATATAAGGATAGCCTGCGCGCAGATTGTAAACATAAAAATATAGTCCATAGAGTACAAGAACTGCTGCAATAAACAACCATCCTGTCACCGTCTGAAAGTAAGCTTTTACTTCTCTTTTTAATATCGCAAACATTATTCCCCGTCCTCCTTACTCTCTTTTCCAAAATGAGACTTTACAAAATGGAGTTTTTTCTCCGGCAGAACTTCCTTCTGTGTCCCCTCTTTTTCCGTAAGTTCGAGGAACACATCCTCAAGAGATTTTGAAACGGGATTCATCTGCAGAATGACAAATCCATGGTTGACACAGGAAGCAAACACCTGTTCCCTGATATCCATTCCCGGTTTTGCGATCAGATTCAGATGTACACACGCTTCGTCCTTCTGCTCTAATGGAATGCATTTTTCAACTTCTGCGATCCCGGTGAATGTCTCCTGCACTGCCGCATTGTCTCCTTTGATCAGAAGTTCGATCTCCTGCGCCCCGGACATCTGTTTCATCAGATTCTCCGTGGAATCGCCTGCCACTAATTTTCCTTTGGAAATAATGAAAATGTGATCACACACTGCAGATATTTCAGACAAAATGTGCGAACTTAAAATAACCGTATGATTTTTGCCAAGTTCTTTGATGAGGTCACGGATCTCTATGATCTGTTTTGGATCAAGTCCGACCGTCGGTTCGTCCAGAATGATGATCTCCGGATACCCTAACACTGCCTGTGCAAATCCGACTCTCTGCCTGTAGCCTTTTGACAGGTTACGGATCAGTCTTGACTGCTGTGCAGTGATTCCGGTCGTCTCCATCGCCTCCTCCACATATTTATTTCTCCGACCCTTTTCGAGTTTCTTTAACTCTGCCACAAAGTTCAGATACTCCCTGACTGTCATATCCACATAAAGAGGCGGGATCTCCGGCAGATATCCCACACATTTTTTTGCTTCTTCCGGCTGTGCAAAAATATCAAATCCGTTGATTTTTACCTCTCCGCTGGTTGCACCTAAATACCCTGTAATAATGTTCATCGTGGTGGATTTTCCGGCGCCGTTTGGCCCTAAAAATCCATAAATTTTTCCTGGTTCCACAGTCAATGTCAGATCATTCACTGCAATATGGTCGCCATATTTTTTTACCAGATGGCTGATCTCGATCACAATCTTTTCCTCCTTACTTCCGGCTCGCATGAAAATCGCGAAATCCGTCTGTTTTTACGAATTTCGCAACTGTCGGTTTTCGATAGTACTATCTTATCGAAAAAATGTGTTTAATTTTGGTAAAAAATGTGATAATTTTGTGAAATTCATCTGACATTTTCACTTTCTGGCTTTAGCCGTTCATAAATTCCACATAGCGGTTGATCACATCCGCTTCTGTCGCTCCAATGATAAAATAGTAGTCGATGAGCTCCATATGCTCTGTGGAAATGTATGGTCCATACATCGGAATGTTACAGCATAATACATCGCTGTCCGCTGCCACTGCAATTCCATAGCCGAGATTGGAATGCACCAGTGGAAAACGTTTGGATTTTTCCCCATAACAAATGTATTTTGTCGTATTTTTGAGTGGAAGCCTGTCATCCTTTAAAACACCCTTGGCTGACAGCCGTTCCGATCTTGACCAGTCAAAGTACATCCAGTTCTGTTTTTTCACCACATCCATCTGTCTCGGTGGAGCTGTCTTTTCTTTCAGCACTGTTTTTCCGGCGGCATTGGCATAGGAGATGGCACCACTTTTTTTGTCGACGGTAAGCTGGATCTCTTTTGTGTTTATTAAGATTGCCTCTCTTGTCTCTTTCTGCTGCCACTTTATTTTCGTCTGGCTGTTCTGGAACAATTCTTTTATTTTCTGTCCTGCGCCGAATGTCACACGGATCACGGCGTCATTCACCGGACTGACATGGAGTACACCGTAGTTGCTGACACAGGCAACACCGCACGCCGTCTGCTCCACCCAACGGACAGCTGTGTCGATCCTGCCATGTCCCGATGGACGCAGGATGCTGTTGTCCGGAATATCTCCGAATTTATGGACAGATTGCATACCCGATAATTCGGAAGTGTGGTGTTCGGAGAGGTTCATGGATTTCTGGATGGTTTTGGGTTTTGTGATTGGCTTCTCAGATAACTCCGGCTTCTCCACCACTTCAGGCTTCCTGACCACTCTCCGCACCGGCTTTTTCTCTTCGACTTTGAAAACTTTCTGCTCCCGCTCCGGCACCGGATCAGCGATCAGTCCGGTCAGAATATCTTTATATAACACCGCAAGTTCGTGCAAAGCTCTTGTTGCCGCCACGTATAAGAGTTTTACATGCGCGTCGTCTGACGGATATTTTTCTCTGCTCGGGTCAAACAACAAAACAGCGTCAAATTCCAGACCTTTGGTATACGCTACCGGAAGGATCATGACACCGCTTCCAAATTCTGTGTTTTCCAGATCATCACCTGTGACGGACAACTTTTTGCCAAGCATCTTTTTTATCTTCTCTGCCTCTTTTTCATCCCGGCATACGATTGCAATGGTTTCAAGTCCCTCTTTCTGCCAGTGTTTTACCTGCTCTGCTGTGTAGCGGTATAACTCTTTGTCATCCGAAAGCTGCGCCATCGTCACATCTTTTCCGTGTCTTATGATCGGTTCGACCGGATAAATCGGAAAATTGCCGTGCTGCAAAATACGCATTGCAAAATTAGAGATTTCAATCGTATTCCGGTAGCTCTTGCGCAACAGCTCAAAGCTGTCATAAGGGCCTGTCAGAAATAATTTGCGCAATGCCTCCCAGTCATTCAGACCATATCCGTAATGAATGTTCTGCGACACATCACCCATAATCGTAAATGTACAGTTTCTCATGCAGAATTTCAGCACACTGTAAACCATCATGCCAAAATCCTGTGCTTCGTCGATCACGACATGACTTGCTTCCCGCACAAGCTCTATCTCTTTCACACGTTTGTAAAGATATGCCAGCGCTGCAAGATCATAGACATCAAAATCATTTTCCGGCACAGGAAGCTGATAGCCTTTTAACCTCTGCTCCTCTAAAAAATCCGCATACAGCTCAAAGATAGAAGTTTTCCATTCTTTTCCGCCAAAATACCACCGGTATTTTTTCTGGATCTCACGCTTGTCGTCCGCTGTGTACCGGATGTCTTTTCCAGTGATCTCGTTGTGCACTTTTGCCATCACACGTTTGTTCAACATGGCAATTTTATTCTGGATGGAAACCTCCGGGTTTTCGTTCAAATAAGCTGCAATCGCTTCTGCGGTCAGAAGAATTTTGCTCGTTTTTTGAAATGTTACCTTACTTGAAGTTCTCCTTACAGAACTGGTTTTCACTGGAACTTCTAAGAAAATATCTTCCGCTAAAATCGTCTCCTCTTCGAGTTTTCTGCAGTACTCCTCCAGATTTTGGAACCAGAACAGTGTTCCCTTAATATGGATGAAGCTGTCCTCTTTCTCCAATGCATGCACGCGCATTGTATGCTCGTCCCAGTCCTCATACAAAAGTCTTGTGAAAAGCTGCTCCATTGTCATCTGCCGGATTCCATATACATCCAGATCAGGCAAAACGCTCGTGATGTAGTTCAGCAAAATGCGGTTGCTTCCGATAATATAGAAATCCTCCGGGAGGAACTCTTTGTCATAATTATATAAAATGTAAGAAATCCGGTGCATTGCCACGGTTGTTTTCCCGGAACCCGCACTTCCCTGTACGATTACATTCTGTTTCGGAGATTTTCGGATAATTTCGTTCTGCTCCTTCTGAATGGTTGCGATGATCTCACCGAGTACTGCTTTTTTATTTTTTGCCAGATATTTTGTGAGAAGTTCATCATTCGCCACGACATCCGAATCGTAGAAATCTTTTAAGGTATCGTTTTCAATCTCATAAGTCCGTTTCATCAGAAGATCGATCGCGTAAGTTTTCTCATTCTGCACTGTATATTCGCACGGTCCGACTGCATTCTCATAATAAACCGACGCCACGGGTGCTCTCCAGTCGATGACCACTTTGTCGATGATATTTTTTGAGATTCCAACCCTTCCGATGTAGAGTGCCTCATCTTTTTTCGAATCCTCATCATAAAAATCGATCCGCCCAAAGTACGGCTTCTTCCGCGCTTTTTCTAATCTGCTCCTGTCACGCTTCACCGTCTCATACATGAGCTGGGTATTGTCGATCAGCGAAAGCGCCTCTACATCTTTCGCTCCATAGGTTTCCAATAACGTATGAATGTCCTCTTTCAGGCTTTGCTCCTGCGCGATGTTTTTATCAAGATTCTGCTGCGTGATCTCAATGGTCTGCGCAAGATGCGCCTCCTCCGCCTCCCTTGTGATACCCGGCAATTTACCAGATGATTGTCTGCGTTGTTCCATTTGCGTCCCCTTTTTACGCATATACGTTATATTTCTTCAGATCCTCTTTGACCTGCTCAATCGTCTCAAAACAGATTCCGTGGATTCCGGCTTTTTCGGCTCCCTCGATATTTTCCATCCGGTCATCGATAAATACACACTCATCCGCTGTGAGCTGATATTTTTTCAGTAGTGTCTCATAGATCTCTACATCCGGTTTGATCATCTTTACCGTGTAAGAAAAAACATCTCCGTCCGTCAGCGGCAAAAAATCTAACGCATTGTCTTTCGTTCTCTGATAAGTCCATGCTCCGTAATTGGATAATATATATACATGAAGTCCCTGTTTTTTCATGTTGGAAATCCATTCCTTTGTATAAGGGAACTGCTCGATAGCATCTTCCAAATGATTCCAGAACAGATCAATTTCTTTTTTGTATTCCGGTGCATTTTCATAAAAAGCATTCAGAATTTTCTCATCCGGCCAGACACCGCGGTCTGTTTCATTCCAGATTGGTGTATTGACCGTCGCCTCCGCTACTGCTTTGACTGTTTTCTCATCAAAACCCAGTTTTTGCAATGCGGCTTCCGGCTCCCATGCCACAAGCACTTTCCCGACATCCAAAATTATATTTTTAACCATATATCCTCCTTGTTTTTGCGAAGCAAAAATCCAATTTTACAAAGTAAAATTTAACCTACTAGCGAGGAGAGGATTTTTTCTCCACAAAAGGCAGGGTGCAATGCACGCCTGCCTCTTTCATTTTATTTATTACGATAAATGATATCTTCTCTTCCTGGTCCGTTTGAAACCATTGTGATCGGGTATCCGATCTGCTCCTCGATGAACTCGATGTATTTTCTGCAGTTTTCCGGAAGATCTTCGTATTTCTTAATTCCACGGATATCGCATTTCCAGCCTGGAAGCTTCTTCAATACTGGTTTTGCTTTCTCTAATTTTGCTGTTACAGGGAAATCGGTTGTAACTTCTCCGTCAATATCGTAGCCAACGCACACCGGAATCTCGTCTAAATATCCTAATACGTCAAGTACGGTAAACGCAACATCTGTTGTTCCCTGCATACGGCAGCCGTATTTACTTGCAACACAGTCAAACCAACCCATACGTCTTGGACGTCCTGTTGTAGCTCCGAACTCACCGCCATCACCACCGCGGCGTCTTAATTCGTCTGCCTCATCTCCGAAGATTTCGCTTACGAAAGCACCTGCTCCTACTGCTGAGGAATATGCTTTACATACAGTTACGATCTTCCTGATCTCATATGGCGGGATACCTGCTCCGATTGCACCGTAAGCTGCCAAAGTTGAGGATGATGTTACCATTGGATAGATTCCGTGATCCGGATCTTTTAAGGTTCCAAGCTGTCCCTCTAAGAGAATACGTTTTCCTTCTTTGATTGCTTTGTCTAAGAATAAAGAAACATCTCCCACATATGGAGCTACCTTATCTCTGTATTCATGCAAAGTAGCTAATAACTCTTCTTCTTTTAATAATGGTTTGTGATACATATGCTCAAGCATAATGTTCTTTGTCTCACAGGTACGTTTTACTTTTGCCTGTAATAATTCCTCGTCAAATAACTCGCTTACCTGAAAACCGATTTTTGCATATTTGTCTGAATAAAATGGTGCAATACCGGATTTGGTAGAACCGAAAGAGTTCTTTCCAAGACGCTCTTCTTCGTACTGATCGAAAAGAACGTGGTATGGCATAACGATCTGTGCTCTATCTGAAATCATGATTTTTGGTGCAGGCACATTGCGGTCTGTGATTGATTTGATCTCGCTCATTACCTTCGGGATGTCTAACGCAACACCATTTCCGATAATATTGGTAATATGGCTGTGGAATACGCCGGATGGCAATGTATGCAATGCAAATTTACCATAGTTATTTACGATAGTATGTCCTGCATTTGCTCCACCCTGAAAACGGATAACGATGTCCGCTTCATCTGCAAGCATATCTGTGATTTTTCCTTTTCCCTCGTCGCCCCAGTTAGCGCCTACTACTGCTGTAACCATTTGATTTTCCTCCTGCATAAAAAAAGTGATGGTCTGTAAAAACCATCACGCTTTCCTGTTTTTACTTTATGATTATACACGAATATATGTCATAAGTAAAATTAATATTCATTATATTTGATATAATTGTTCATTATATCATGAAGCAAAGTTTCATGATCGTTATCTACACTCGCTTCGCTCGGCAGTCTTATTATATAATGATATTCCATATGCCATCAGACACGATTGGTTTCAGAAACATTGAAATCAAAAGCATAACCGCAAGAATCAGGACAGGTTCATATCGTACTAAACTTTCTTTCGATTCCTCTGTTTTTAAAGAGAACGAAAAAGAGAATTTTCTGCTTATTTCATATCCTATCACAGTTCCTGCCGTATTGGTGATCAGATCATCAATATCCGTAAGCCGGAATGTAAATATCTGTAATAGTTCAATCCCCAGTGATACCGCGAGTCCCATGAAAAACATGGTTTTGAAAGACCGGTAATTCTTCCAGACCGCAGGTACAAAAAATCCCATCGGTATAAATAAAATGATATTCAGAATCGTATTTTTCATATATGCAAACGGACTATTTACAATGTCTACAAACGGTATCAGATTCAGTCCAAAATCCATCTGAAATGTTCCAACCGCAGGGACACCCACAACCGAAAACAGAGCAATCGCATAAAATGCAAATATCAGTTTTACACAAAATGGTTTAAATTCCCATTTCCTGTAGATTGTACACTGCAAAATAGCCAAAGCAGGAATCACAAAAATAGCAGACGAGACACAGTCTATCCCGATCGATAATAAACGCATCATTTACGTTTCCCCCTAAATATCCTGATCTTGCATATAAATTTATCATATTCCTGCCCGTAATCCCATTGATATTCTATTAAGATTGATGAAGAATTGATGAACTTTTTCTGACATTTTTTCACTACGGAACAGGCAGAAAATCATATAATTTTTCCGCTGCTGCCGACATCGGCGCACGCTCGTTTGAGACAATGCAAAACTCGCGTTCCGGTATCGCCCTGTCAAATTTCAATACAAATAATTCCCCGCTTTCAATATATTTTTCTGCGAAATCTGATACAACGCTCGCAACACCGAGATTGCGCACTGCAAACTGGATGAGCATATCACTTGTCGCCAGTTCAAATTCCGGCCGGACAAATGTGCCACGCTCCGCCAGATAATCCTCCACATATTTTCTGGTGGAAGTGCTGCCCTCTAAACACATGACCGGAAGATTTTCAAGCTCCTTGTAGCTTAATTTTCCACCTTTTAAATACTCAAATTTTTTTCCTGCAACAAAAACATCCTGAATTTTTCTCACAGGCGTCATTTTGAAATCGTATTTGTTGTTGACCGGGGTGCTGATGATTCCAAAATCAATTTTTCCGTCCTGAAGATGTCGTAAGGTCTCCGGTGTCGGTGCATTTGTCACAGTCACCTTGATCTGCGGAAACTCATCATGAAACGCCTCTAAATAAGGAAGCAGATAAAACTGTAATGTCATATCACTTGCTCCCACACAGATTTCTCCTGCATCGAGGTTTAACATCTCCGATAACTTTTTCTCTCCGGTAAGGATTGTCTCATATCCCTTCGTCACATAGTCTGCAAGCATTTGTCCCTCTTTGGTCAGGCGCACGCCCTTAGATGTCCGCACAAAAAGAGCGCAGCAAAGGTCGCTCTCCAAGTGCTTCACTGCCTGACTTACTGCCGGCTGTGAAATGGAAAGTGCCTCTGCTGCAAGGGAAATACTGCTGTATTTTGATACATAATAAAAAATCTTATAATATTCAAGGTTAGTCTGCATATATCCTATATAAACTCTTTCACTGACTTATAAATGCCCTCTGCATTCAAGCCATATTTTTCGAGAAGAGCCACTGCCGGACCGAGTCCTCCAATAACGGAATGTTCTTCTACGGTCACTATTTTACCACATTCTTTTGCTGCTTTCACTACAATTTCTTCGTCAAATTCCCTTCTCTGTAATATCATTTATGATAAGCTCTGTTTTCAAAAGCTGAATCAAAGTTCTATGTTCTATATCCTTATTCTCCGAACAGTCCGTCAACGATTGATGTGATCTCTTTGATCACTTCTGTGAAATCTCTTCCCTCTTTTGCGATCAGGGACGGGTTCGTTGTAACACCACAGATCACTCCCATATCATTTGCTTTCTTAATGTCCTCTACATTTGCTGTGTCTACGAAAAATTTCATTGTAAAATACCTCCACCTTTTTGAATTTTTATTTTTGTTTGCAAATAAGCAAAAGTAAACGCAAGTGTCCATTGTCGTTCAAAGCAATTTTCATGTTACAGATGCAAATTTCTATTCCTGATCCGCCTTTAAACAAACAGGACAAAAAAAGAATACTTTTTCGCAAAAATAAGCATTGTTTTTTTACATTCCATGCCTTATACTAAGTTGCTGAAACACTGATAACACAAGCGTTCAAGCTAAAAAAATGCAAGTATTTTTTTAATTTCAATTAGGAATTTAAGGAGTATCCGATTATGACAAAAGACATGACAGCGGGAAGCCCGCTTAAGATGATTTTACTTTTTTCCGTACCGGTTTTACTTGGGAATATCTTTCAGCAGTTTTATAACATGGTAGACACGATTATTGTCGGACAGTATCTCGGCGAAAATGCGCTGGCTGCGGTAGGTTCTACCGGATGCCTGATGTTTCTGGTATTAGGATTTGCAAACGGAATCGCACAGGGATTTGGCGTTATGGTCTCCCACGCCTTTGGAGCGAAAGATTTTAAACTGTTAAAACATTATGTTGCCCTCTCCCTGATACTGACCGCTATGGTATCATTGGTCTTAACAGTTCCAACGGTGGCGGCATCCCGGCAATTTCTTATATTAATGAAAACACCGGACAATATTTTAGGTCTGGCTGACTCTTACATCAAGGTGATTTTTGCCGGTATTCTGCTCACGATGTCCTACAATGTTGCATCCGGTATTTTAAGAGGAATCGGCGACAGCAAAACACCGCTTTACTTTTTGATTCTTTCTTCCTTTTTAAATATTGTACTCGACCTGTTTTTCATTATCGTGATAAAACTCGGAACCGCAGGCGCCGCTTACGCAACGATCATCGCGCAGGGTGTCTCTGCACTTCTCTGTTTTATTTACATGTTCCGCAAGTTTGATATTTTAAAAACAAGCCGCGAAGATTATTACCTCGACGGTCATGGAGTACGCAATATGCTTTCCATCGGAATCCCAATGGCTTTAAATTATTCGATCACAGCCATCGGAACTATGATTTTACAGGGAGCGGTCAATATTTTCGGTTCCAGCGTTGTGGCTGCTTTTACTGCTGCTTCCAAAGTGGAAAACCTGTCTACACAGACAATGCCTACCCTCGGTACTGCCATTGCAACTTACTGTGGTCAGAATCTCGGCGCCGGAAAATACAAACGTATCTACGAAGGAATGCGGAAAGGATTTTTTATCTGTATTTTTATCTCACTTGCTGCCTCTGCGATCTGCGTGTTCGGCGGACGTTTTATTGTAAGCTGGTTTGTGAGCAATCCTTCGGAAGAAATATTTGATTATGCTATGCAGTACTTAAATACGATCAGCTTTTTCATGCTGCCACTTGCCTGGATTTTCCTTTATCGAAATGCACTCCAGGGCTTAAACCGTGGTCTTGTTCCTATGTTGAGCGGCGTGGTCGAAATGGTGTGCCGTATTATTGTGATCGCCATTACGTTAAATCCATTTGGTTACTGGGCTGTCCGTCTCGCAAGCCCGATTACCTGGCTGATCACTGGTATTCTTTTGATCGTAACTTATTTTATCTGGGAAAAAAATAGCCGCAAGGAACACACACACGAAGCTGCCTAACTTTATTGGGATAGTGTATTATTTTCTTATAAAAGAAAGAACACGTCAGAACCGACAAACATTGCCGGAACTGGCGTGTTCTTCTTTACTTCTTATTTTACATTCCTTTTTATTTTGCACGAAGCGCCCAGACCGCTTTGATCTGGCTTCTGATCTTTCCGTAATCCCATTTCTGCCCACTGCGGTATAAAGAGAATGGATCGTTTATGGAAAATCCCTCGTCATCATAATCATAAAGTAAAATAAAATGTCCTCCGGTTGTAAAATCACCCTGTCTCACCGAACAGATCACGATATCTCCCTGATCTAAATGCTGTTTTATTTCAATCTGGCTGATATTGATCTGCTCGGAGCGGACACCGTAAGCTGCCGCCCCCTCTGTCATAAGCGACCACATCGTTCCTGTGCCGGACATATAAAACCCTTCCTGCATGGCAAATTTTGCGATTGCAGCCGGAGTTGCCTCCTCATTTCCAGTCAGCGCAACTACTGCCATCGCCAGTGTTGTCGGACCGCATCCGCTGATCGCGACATTGCTGTCATCCCCATATGCAAGGCAGCCCCAGCGTTTATCCCACTGTAAAAAGAGCGGATATTCTTCCTGTAACTCTTTCTCTGTCAGTTCTGCTTTATCATAATCCCTTGTGTTCCCTTTATAATCAGCTACAAATGCGATCATTTCCGGATTATTTGCCAGATTGATCAGTAATTTTTCCGGATATTTCTCTGCATTTTCCACGATCTGTGCGTAGCGTTCATCTGACGCTTCCATCTGTTCTAACTGTCTGATTGCCTGATTTAAGGAATAATCTACCGGTTTTGATAACACAACCTGTGGAATCTCCGCGAATGGATCATTCGTTTCTTCGCTGTCTGCCGGTTCTTCGACAGTTTCCGTAGCAGACTGTTCCACTTTTTCCGTTCCATCTGCTGTTGTTCCATTATCTACGTCATTTGTAATTTGATTTTCTTTTTTCTCTTCATCGGAGTTATCCTGCGCTGATGCCAGCACTTCTTCTGTTTTTCCAAGTTTGATCTCAGGAAAATATCTTCCACAGACACATCCCAGTAAAAAAGATGTCAAAAGCATTACACTCAAAACGATTTTTCTTTTCCGTACAAGCTTTTTCTGTCTCATTCTTCTTTCGTCTAATTCTGTCTGATTCTGTATCTGGCGCTGGTTCTGCTCCTTCATCTATCGGTAACCTCTCTCGTATTTCTTTCCTGCGTAGCGTGTTCTATTATATACATAAACCCTGCAATTTTGCTACCCTCTTCATAAAATATTAATAAAACTTTGGATTTTCTTTGGAATACTCACAGAAAAACAGGTGCCAAATGTATAACCCATTCAGCACCTGCCCTGTCCTGTCTGTTTTTATTTGTTGCTGAGATATTCGTGAATACCTTTTGCTGCTGCTTTACCAGCTCCCATTGCAAGGATAACAGTCGCTGCACCTGTAACAGCATCACCACCGGCGTAAACACCTTCTTTGGATGTTGCTCCGGTCTCCTCCTCTGCAATGATACATTTTCTGCGGTTAATATCAAGTCCTTTGGTTGTGGATGAGATCAATGGGTTTGGAGAAGTACCAAGTGACATGATCACGGTATCTGCTTCGATCTCATATTCAGATCCCGGAATCTCAACCGGGCTTCTTCTTCCGGAAGCATCCGGCTCACCAAGTTCCATTTTGATGACTTTCGCTCCTTTGACACATCCATTCTCATCTACTAATAATTCAGTTGGATTCTGGAGAAGATCAAAAATGATGCCCTCCTCTTTTGCATGATGTACTTCCTCTTTACGTGCCGGAAGTTCTTCCTCGCCACGACGGTATACGATATGTACCTCTGCACCTAGTCTTCTTGCTGTTCTTGCAGCGTCCATTGCCACGTTACCGCCACCGACTACGATGACTTTCTTACCTGCTTTGATCGGTGTATCATAGCCTTCTAAGAAAGCTTTCATAAGGTTATTTCTTGTTAAAAATTCGTTTGCAGAGAATACACCCATTGCCTGTTCTCCCGGGATTCCCATAAATCTTGGAAGTCCTGCGCCGGAACCAATGAATACTGCCTCAAATCCTTCGTTATCCATTAATTCATCAATCGTAACAGATTTACCGATGACAACGTTTGTCTCAATCTTAACACCGAGTGCTTTTACATTCTCAACTTCTGCTGCAACGACTTTCTGCTTTGGAAGACGGAATTCCGGAATACCATAAACCAAAACACCGCCTGCCTGATGTAAAGCTTCAAAAATAGTTACATCATAGCCAAGTTTTGCAAGATCACCCGCACAGGTAAGACCTGCTGGACCGGAACCGATCACGGCTACTTTGTGTCCGTTTAATTTCTCTGCTTTTTTCGGTTTGATGCCATGCTCTCTTGCCCAGTCAGCAACAAAACGCTCTAATTTACCAATGGCAACCGGCTCACCCTTGATACCACGGATACATTTTCCTTCGCACTGTGTCTCCTGCGGACATACACGACCACAGACAGCAGGAAGTGCAGAGGATTCACTGATCACATGGTAAGCAGCTTCAAAGTTACCCTCTTTTACTTCTGCGATAAATCCCGGAATATTGATTGATACCGGACATCCTTTCATACACTGGGCATTTTTACAGTTTAAGCAGCGGGCAGCTTCTGCCATTGCTTCTTCTTCATTATATCCTAAACATACTTCTTCAAAGTTCGTCGCACGAACGGCTGGCTCCTGCTCACGAACCGGAACTCTTGTTAATACGTCCATTTTCTTCCTCCTGATACTCTGACTGTCCCTCCATTGTAAAAATAGCAGATCACAGTCTGGTTATTGTCAACGCTTCCAATTACTGGCAGTTACCACATCCACCGTGATGTGTTTCACCTTCCTGTAATTTTAACATAGCTCTGCCCTCTTCGGTCTTGTACTGAGCCTGTCTTCTCATTGCCTGATCAAAATCAACCAGATGTCCGTCAAACTCCGGTCCGTCTACACAGGCGAACTTCACTTCGTCACCAACGACTAAACGACAGGCACCGCACATACCGGTTCCGTCTACCATGATTGGATTCATGGATACAACAGTCGGGATTCCAAGCTCTTTTGTTAATTTGCAGACAAACTTCATCATGATCATTGGTCCAATTGCAACACAGTGGTCATAACGAATTCCTTTATCCCAAAGTTCCTGTAACTGTGCTGTACCGGTTCCTTTGAAGCCATAAGATCCGTCGTCTGTTGTCACGTAAAGGTTTGTTGCAACCTCTTTCATTTCGTCTTCAAGGATCAGTAAATCCTTGTTACGTGAACCCATGATTACATCACAGTCTACGCCGTGCTCATGCAGCCATTTCACCTGTGGGTAAACAGGCGCTGTACCAACACCACCCGCTACGAATAAAATCTTCTTTTTCTTTAATTCTTCGATATCTTCATGAATAAGGTCGGACGGACATCCCAAAGGTCCAACGAAATCTTCAAAAGCATCCCCCTTCTGTAATCCTGCCATACGCTCTGTGGAAGCTCCTACTGTCTGGAATACGATTGTGATCGTACCTTCTTCTCTGTTGTAATCACAGATTGTAAGTGGAATACGTTCTCCTTCCTCATCAATTTTTACAATAACAAACTGTCCCGGTTCGCAGTACTGCGCAACACGAGGCGCCTTGACATCCATAAGATAAATCTTGTCTGCCAGTTTTTCTCTTTTAACGATTGGATACATGTTCTTCCTCCTTGTATATACTCACTGCCTTTTTCATCTCTGTAATCGTTTTTCTTAATCACGAATCTCCTATGAAAATATACATTTTTTTAGCATTACTTTATATAATAAAGGAAAAGCCGTTAGATTTCAACGGCTTTTCCCTTGTTTTATTGCTTTTTCATATAATTGAAACATACTAATTATTTATAGCTTCTATTCTTACTACACCACTATTATGCCTCCACTTTGGAAAACAGAATTCTGTCATTATCCAATGCCTTTCCGGCACGGACTGCAAACTGCTCTAACAGATCATCCACTGACATCTTTTCCCGTTCTTCCCCGGAAACATCCAGCACAATATTTCCCGAATCCATCATGAGGGTACGGTTTCCAAGCTCAAGCGCCTGATGCATGTTGTGCGTGACCATAAGACAGGTGATGTTCTGCTCCGCCACGATTTTTTTTGTGAGGTTTAACACTTTCTCCGCTGTCGCAGGATCTAAGGCTGCGGTATGCTCATCTAACAGTAAAATCTTTGGTGTTACCATCGTTGCCATTAAAAGGGTAAGTGCCTGACGCTGTCCGCCGGATAAAAGTCCGACCGGCTGTTTCATGCGGTCTTCTAACCCCATTTCAAGCAACGCAAGCTGTTCTCTGAATTTTTTCTTGTCAGCAGCCTTGATGCGGCTGAAATAAGCATTTTTTGAAGTTGTAGTACGAAGATAAGCAAGTGCCATATTTTCCTCAATCGTCATATGCGGTGCCGTTCCCTTTAAAGGGTCCTGAAACAGATGACCGATCACTTTGCTTCTGATATGTTCTTTCTGATACGTGATATCCTCGCCGTCTAACATGATCAGACCTTTATCTGCGAAAAATGCTCCTGTTATCGCATTAAAAAGAGTGGATTTTCCTGCTCCGTTGCTTCCTACGATCGTTGCAAAATCCCCCGGTTTTAAGATAAGGTTTAAATCCTTTAATGCACATTTTTCATTGACAGTTCCCGGATTAAAAGTTTTGCTGACATCGCGCATCACAAGCATTGCGTTCTTCTCTGCCATTATCTTTCTCCTCCTTCGCTGTCATTTTTCCTCATTTCCTGAATGTATATCTGGTTCTGTGCCTTTGCCGCACGTTTCTGTCTGTAAAAATTCATCTGCTTTTTCAGATACGGGAATGCGATTGCCACAGCTACGATAATGGATGACACAAGTTTTAAGCACTCTGCCGGAACATTCAGTCTTAATGCAACTGCCACGATAAAACGATACAGGCAGCTTCCTAATATAACACCGATCACACGCTGTAACATGCCGCCTTTTCCTATGATAGATTCTCCGATGATCAGGCTGGCAAGTGCAATCGTTACCATTCCGGTTCCAAGGTTGATATCACACGATTTCTGATACTGTGCGAGCAGTCCGCCGGATAAACCGGTCAGGGCGTTCGCCACACAAAGACCAATTGTGATCATCGCACTTGTGTTGATACTCGAAGCTCTTACCATGTCCGGATTGTCTCCGGTTGCGCGGATAGAAAGTCCAAGTCTGGTATTTAAAAAGAAAGAAATCAGCACTCCTACGACTAAAACGATCACCGCTGCCACGATCAGTTTGTACCACGTTCCGCCAATTGCTGTTTTTGCCCAGGTAAAAACAGAATCACAGTTGAATAAGTTCATGTTTGAAGCGAATCCCATTACTGCAATATTAATTGTATAGAGTCCGGTATTCACAATGATTCCTGCAAGAATGGACTGGATTCCCATTTTTGTCTGTAAGAATGCGGTCACAAAACCGGAGCAGACACCTGCTGCCATCGCTGCAAATAATGCTAAGATTGGATGACCGGATAGTGTCACGGATGCGCACACGGCACATCCTAAAGTAAAGCATCCGTCTGTGGAAAGATCCGCAATATTTAAAATACTAAAGGATATAAACAATGCCAGTGCGACCAATGCATAGATAAAACCAAGTTCTAATGCACTTTGTACAATTGATAATGTAATAATGGAACCCATACTTTAATTAAACTCCTCTGCTGTTACTGTTTCGATCAATTCAGAACACATATCTTTAAATACAGAATAATCGATTCCGAGCTTTTCTGCAATCTCTGTATTTACGGTTACGATACCACTGTCTAATGTTTCTACTGCGGTTGCTGCTGGATCTGCGCCGTTTGCAAGAATGTCAACTACCATGTCTGCTGTCTTTGTTCCAAGTGTCTCATAGTTGACACCATATCCTAAGAAGGCACCGTTTAATGCAAAGGAATCTGCACTTGTGTAGTGAGGGATACCTGCGTCTGCAAATTTTTCAAAAATTGCAAGTTCTGCTGTCATTACGGTATTGTCCTGTGGAGTGAAGACTGCATCTACTTTTTCAGCTACAAGAGAATCGGCTGCTGCCTGGATCTCTCCGGTTGTTGTTCCTGTTTTTTCTACATAAGAAATTCCTTTTTCATCGCAGTAAGCTTTTGCTGCCTCGATCGCACTTGTGGATGAATCCTGGCTCTTATCGTATAATAATCCGATTTTTGCTGTATCCGGATTGGCTGCTACAATGAAGTCCATAATCTGCGCTACATCGATTGCATCGGATGTTCCTGTGATATTTGCCCCCGGAGCCTCTGCACTTGCTACAAGTCCTGCGCCGACCGGATCAGATACTGCGGAAAATACTACCGGAATCTGATTATCTTCGGTTGCATTCTGCATGATCATTGCTGCCGGTGTTGCGATCGGGATGATCACATCCACTCCCTCTGCCACAAGATCGGCTGCGATCTGGTTCAATGTGGACGAATCTGCCTGACCATTGTAAGTGTAATCTGCATAATCAAAAGTTACTCCAAGTTCTGCTCCCTTGGCGTCTAACTCTGCCTCGATTGCTTTTTCAATCTGGTTTAAAGACGCATCATCTACATACTGTACGATTCCAACTTTGTACACGGTTCCGTCTGCAGTATTCTGTGCATTGTCTTTTGCGGTTTCTGTTGCTTCTGCGCTTGCTGCTTCGTTCGTGCTGTTACCTGCATTTGCTGTGTCTGTGCTGCTTCCGCATCCACTTACCATTGCTGTTACCATTGCCATTGTTAATACTGCTGCCATCATTTTTCTTCTCATAATTTTTTCCTCCAAATTTAAAAAAATGTTTTTTGAAAGAAATCCGTTTTGAAAGTTTTAAGAATCATGTATTGCGGTTTTGTTTTCAGGTATAAAAAAGAATCTCGCCTGCGAGATTCTCCGCCTGCGGCGGGTCGCAATATGCGACATGTTTCTTATCCGCCGCAGTGCGATCCTCACGGAGTGTTTTTTATGTAATGGAAACGAAGTTTCCTATTACATAAAAAAACCGTCTCAAGCTGTTGCTTGAGACGGTAATAAAATCTTATTATCGCGGTACCACTCATCTTGACCATACGGTCCACTCTCTCATGTACTATCATACACGCCTGATTGATAACGGGTTCGGTTCCCGGTGACTCCTACTGCTCATACATTACTTCGTGTTCTTCATGTATATCGTTCAGGTCACCCTCGAAAGTCCATTCAGTAAAAAGATCCATACTGCAATCTCACCACCTGCAGCTCTCTGAAATATCAACAGATTACTTACTACTCTTTCTCAACGGTTTTTCTTTATGGTGTTACTTTAATACATTAACGTGTCTTTGTCAACACCTTTTTTGAAATTTACATAAATAGATTTCCGGTCGCCTGACTATCCCGCTCTTATGAGAAATACACGAGTTCATCTTCCGGTTTTTCTGCAGGAGTAATGGAAACTGGATATAAAACAGGCCCTTTTCCTTTGTACTCTTTTGCGAACTCCACATGAACCTCTGCGGTAATATGAATCCATGATTTGTGTGGAATCTCATTCTCTCTGTCGTACTTTGTCTTGAAGCCGATAAAGGTGACATCCTCCACACAACAGGTCATTGCAAAACGTCCCGGAACCATGATTCCTTTTTTCAGTTTGTCCGGATTGTATACAAGCGCTAAGAAAGAAACTTTCTTGCCCTCATATTTTTTCGGGTTGTCCTGACAATCCATGTACCAGATTGCGTAATCTGCATCTGTAATTTCGATCTCATCTGCATTAATGTCAAATGGAAGTTCTTCCGGTCTCTCGTCAAGTGAACCGTCAGCGCGCTCATATACAAGCTGTGCCTTGCGGTTTAATGCCTTGACATTCCGGCGGTATTTTCCTTTGTCTGTGCTGTCATCACAGCGGTTGAAGATCACGACATCTGCGGAGAAAAGCTGTTCCATGATCATCGTGCGCATGTTTGCCAGGTACATGTCAAAAGTTGTTGCATCCACCGTTGCAAGCTGCTGTACGATCACCCAGTACTTTGGAAGCTCCATATCCATAAGTGTTCCCATCTGCCAGGTTCCGTTATATTCCAGAAAAACCTGCTCCGGCTGGTATTCTGTGTTTACTTTTTTCAAAAAATCTTCCGTAAAATCTGTCTCACTGTCTACCATGACAAGTTTTACGTTATTTTTTGCAAGTTCTTCCTCGGTAAACTCTGTATCGCCGTCCTCACAGCAGAGCACAAGACTTTTTCCTTCTTTGGCAAATCCCTGTTCAAATAAGGTGTCTTTGATGAGGGATGTTTTTCCACTGTCCATGAAACCGGTAAATAAATATACTGGTATTTCGTTCATTTTTCTTTTCCTTTCTGACTTTAAAATTGCAGCTTCGTACCAGTGTTTCCACATAGCTGCAAAGCTGCAATTATGATCCTTACCAACATAAAATGTACGCTTTGCGAACATTTCATTGTCATAAATTAAATTCCGAATAACTCTTCTAATCTGTGTTCGTCAATGTTGCAGCCGATCACACAAAGTCTTCCTGTATAGTCAGGCTCACCGTCACGGAGTTCATACTCGCCCGGAACCATGTCAAAGTAAATCCATGTACCATTCTCATCTTCTACCATTCCTTTGGCACGGAGGATTGTTCCGTAATCATCTGTCTCGCAGAGTGTCTTTAATACATCCTCAATCTTTTCCTTCGTGAATTTGTGAGGAGTCTCTTTGCCCCAGCTTGTAAACACTTCATCTGCATGATGGTGATGATGATGCTCATGGTCATGGCATCCGCAGATGCAGTTTTCGTCATGTTCATGATGGTGTTCATGATGGTGTTCATGGTCGTGATCTTCATGATCGTGATGATGTTCATGATCGTGGTCGTGGTCATGATCATGGTCGTGGCATCCGCAGGTGCAGTTCTCATCATGTTCATGATGATGTTCGTGCTCATGCTCATGATCGTGGTCTTCATGGTCGTGGTCATGATGGTGATGCTCGTGCTCATGCTCCGCTGCCTCTTCTTTGGCATGCTGCTCAGCCATCAGTTTCATCTCAAGAGAATCTGCTCCCTCGATCACTTTTAAGATCTGTTCGCCTTTGATCGCATCCCATGCAGTCGTGATGATCGCAGCCTTCGGATTCAGTGACTGGATCTGTTTTACGCAAAGCTCTAACTGCTCAGGTGTTGCATTCTGGCTTCTGCTCAGCACAACAACTGTAGCATATTCAATCTGGTTATTGAAAAATTCACCGAATGCTTTCATCTGCTTGCTCGCTTTTAAAGCATTTACAACTGTTACGAGTCCGTTTAATTTAACATCTTCCTCTTTCTCGATATCGATCACAGACTTCATGACATCGGATAACTTACCGACACCGGATGGCTCGATCAGAATGCGGTCCGGATGATATTTATCAATCACTTCATGAAGATTCTTTCCGAAATCACCTACTAATGAGCAGCAGATACAGCCGGAATTCATCTCTGTGATCTGGATTCCTGCATCTTTTAAGAAACCGCCATCGATTCCGACTTCACCGAACTCATTCTCGATCAGAACGATCTTCTCGCCCTTAAATACCTCATCGATCATTTTTTTAATAAATGTGGTTTTTCCTGCTCCTAAGAAACCGGAAATAATATCAATTTTTGTCATAATAAATCCACTCCTTTTTATGTCTTGATAATATGCAAAATGCAGATTATCATGGTTACATTGTATTATCTTTGTCTGCCCGGATCACACTTTCTGCCCGAACATTCCTATTTTACTCGATTATTTTACAAAATGCAAATTTTGTGCAATTTTTAATAATTATTTTATACCCTGTTTATTTTTATTCATTATATCCGAAAACACTTCTGCATATCCTTGTATGTACCGAGAACCAAAAGGGTATCTTCACTGCTTAGTTCCATATCCGGACCAATCGCCATATTCATCTTTCCGTCTGTTTTGATTGCCAGAATACTGATGCTGTACTTTTTACGGATATCCAGTTCACCGATCGTTTTTCCGATCCAGTCTCCCGGCACCTCCACCTCAAAAATAGCATGTGAATCATCCACTTCGATATAATCATGAATATGATCTGCCGTATAGCGGATTGCTGCCCAGTTGGCGATCTGTTTTTCCGGATAAATGACCTCGTCTGCTCCGTTGCGAAGCAGGAACTTTGCCTGTACATCCCGCTCTGCACGCGATATGACCATTTTAGCGCCAAGTTCTTTCAAAAGAGAAGTTGTCTCCAGGGAATTCTGGAAATTGCCTCCGATCGTCACAAAACAAATATCATAATTTTTGATTCCAAGCGACTCCAGGAAATTCTCATTGGTACTGTCACCGATCTGTGCGTCTGTAACATACGGAAGAATTTCATTGACAAGATTTTCATTCGAATCCACAGCCATCACTTCATGTCCAAGCTCATTCAACTGGTATGCAACATGCTTTCCAAATCTTCCGAGTCCGATAAGCAAAATATTTTTCATTATAATTTTCTCCTTTATCCAACAGTTATTTTATCAAGCGGTCTTTTTGCCCCACTCTGGATTTTTACTGAAATTGCAGCATATATAAGTGTCAGTCCGCCAACTCTTCCAAGATACATCAAAACAACCAATATCAGATGTGATACCAGTCCAAGCTCCGTTGTGATCCCTAATGTAAGTCCTGCCGTGCCCACTGCCGATGCTGTTTCAAAAAGGCAATCCGATAATGCAACATGTTCAATCTGACTGATTGCAATTCCACCTGTGAAAAACAAAAAGAAATACAAAATAGCGATCGTTGCTGCATTTTTTACCACTGTGTTATCAAATCTTCTTCCAAAAACCTCTGTTTCTGCCTCTCTTCCAAATGTTGCAAATGCATTCAGTATCAGCACTGCGATCGTTGTTGTCTTCATACCTCCTGCCGTTGATCCCGGAGATCCACCGATCAGCATCATCAAAATCATGATTGCTTTGGAAGAATCGTTCATTGCACCAAGATCTGCCGTATTAAAGCCTGCCGTCCGAAGAGTTACCGACTGAAAAAGAGAAGCCAGTATTCTTTTTCCCATAGAAAATCCGGCGAAATCACTCAGAAAGAAAAAAATAGCCGGCAGTAAAATCAAAACAGCGGTGGTAACGAGGATAATCTTACTCTGCAGACGGTAACGTTTCAAGTTCCATTTGTTTGTGCAAAAATCATCCCAGGTCAGAAATCCGATGCCACCGATCACGATCAAAAGCATGATCACAAGATTGATCAGTGGATCGGCAATATATCCTGTCAGAGATGGAAATGCCTGTTCCGTCGTTCCAAGTATATCAAAACCCGCATTGCAAAAAGCCGATACCGAATGGAAGACTGACATCCAGATTCCTTTCCATCCATAATCCCTGCAAAATACAGGAAGCATGAGAATGGCACCGACCAATTCGATCAGAAATGTTCCCTGTAGAATAAATTTCGTAAGCCGGACAATTCCACCTACCTTCGGTGCTGAAATTGCATCCTGCATCGTGCTCCGCTGCATTAACGAGATCTTTCTCCCCGATACCATTGAAAAAGATGCAACCACAGTGATAACTCCCAATCCGCCGGTCTGGATCAGAAGTAAGATCACTGCCTGACCAAACGCCGACCAGTAACTTCCTGTATCCACGACCACAAGTCCTGTCACGCAGACAGCTGATGTCGCAGTAAATAAAGTCTTATCAAACGGTGTCACAACTCCGGCAGAAGATGAGATCGGAAGCATTAAAATAATTGCTCCAAGTAATATCACACCTGCAAATCCAAATGCGATCATCTCAAACGATGACATTTTCTTTTTTTTACGTATAAGTTCCGGCATATCAGTTCTCCTCTTTTTCTGCTGCTTTCATTTTATTTGTGGAACTGCATATTGTAAAGCTTTTCGTAAGTTCCCTTCCTGTCCATCAGTTCTTCATGTGTTCCTGATTCTTCGATACCATCCTCAGATAAAACAATGATCTTCTCTGCGTTTTTGATGGTGGAAAGCCTGTGTGCAATTACAAATGTGGTACGGTTCTTTGCAAGTTTTTCCAGAGAATCCTGCACCACTTTCTCGCTCTCATTGTCAAGTGCGGAGGTTGCCTCATCAAAAATAAGGATCGGTGGATTTTTAAGGAAAACCCTTGCAATGGACAATCGCTGCTTCTGTCCGCCGGAAAGCTTGATCCCGCGCTGTCCGATGTCCGTCTCATAACCGTTTGGAAGTGACATGATAAACTCATGCGCATTGGCGTTTTTTGCTGCCTCGATGACTTCCTTTCTTGTCGCATCCGGTTTTCCGTAACGGATATTGTCAAAAACAGTTCCAACAAAAAGATACACATCCTGCTGCACAATGCCGATGTGGTCGCGCAGACTCTTTAAGGTGAGATCACGCACATCTTTTCCATCGATTTTTACTGCGCCGCTCGTCACGTCATAGAAACGTGGAATGAGGGAGCAGAGCGTACTTTTTCCTGCGCCGGAGGAACCGACTAATGCCATGTAAGCCCCCGCCGGAACATTTAAACTGATATGGTTCAATACTTTTTCCGTGTTTTCCTCATACTGGAATGAAACATTTTCAAAAGTAATATCTCCCTTTACATCCTTAAGTTCCACTGCATCTTTTTTGTCCTCGATATCCGGACAGATGGCGAGGATCTCCTGAAAACGCTCAAATCCGGTATAACCATTCTGAAACTGCTCTGTGAAATCAATGAGGGTGCGGACCGGATCCGTAAACACACTGATATAGAGCATAAATGTGACAAGGTCGCTGACATCCACACTGCCTTTTGCGATCAGCACCGTACCTGTCAGGATCACACTGACCTGAATGAGTGTCGTAAACGCTCCAAGCCCTGCCTGATAGCTTCCCATGTAAAAATAGCTGTTTTTCTTGGCTGCAAGGAAACCGTCATTGCCTTGTTTAAACTTGCGGTTTTCAATCTCTTCGTTGGCAAAAGATTTTACCACCCGGATACCGGATAAGTTATCCTCGATCTGCGCATTGATGTCCGCAATTTTTACACGGTTCTGTTTGAATGCGAGACGCATTTTTTTATTCAGGACAAATGCATAGATCAGCATGAACGGCAGAATTGCAAAGGCTGCAACTGCGAGCATTGGGCTGATGTTCACAAGAATGATCAGTGCTCCGGCGATTTTGATCACGGACAGAATGATGTTCTCAGGTCCATGATGCATCAGTTCGCTGATATCAAAAAGATCGGTTGTGATACGGCTCATCAGCTGTCCTACCTTCTGGTCATCATAAAACGAAAATGATAACTTCTGATAATGTGCAAAAATTTCCGCACGCATGTCATACTCGATTTTCGCTCCCATCACATGCCCGTAATTACAAATGTAGAATTTACTGTAACAGTCAACCGCCACCAGCGCAAACAGTCCAATGGCAATGTATGCTGCCTGATGCAAAATCTCTGCCGGCTCACGGTACACAAGATTGTAGGTCACATACCGCACGACCAGTGGAATGATCAGGGCAACCGCCGCAGAGAGCGTTGCAAAAAACATGTCTGTCCAGAACACACGCATATATGGTCTATAATAGGTGAGCATTTTTTTCATGGTTCCACTTTTTTTCATAAATTCCGGTTCTCCTCTGCATAAGATAAGACTGATACATTTCTTTTATGCATCAGTCTCATTCAAATTCATACGATATATTTTAGACGTAAAGCTGAAATTGTCAAGCTTTTCCCCTACGCCGGATATGCTGCTTATTGTTACAGTTCACAGGTCACCCTGCGAACTGTAACTTCGCAGCCCCATATAAGGTTTTGCTTCGCAAAAGGGGGCTGCTCACACCCACATCACGTTCATACGCACCTGAACAGCATGGTGTTCAGGTGCTGAGTGAACAGAAACTGCTTATTTTCTCTTTTCAAACCCATACACCCATTTTCCACGCAAAAATAAAGCAAGGAAAATGACCGAACTAATACTCCAGGTCAATGGATACGCCCAGAAGATCACGCGGATGTCCGGGATAAAATGAACCGTAACCGTGATATAGCTTACACGGAACAGACACCATACACACAGCATGACGATCATTGGAACCGATGCATTTCCCGAACCGCGAAGCACCGCAGCGATGCAGTGGGAAAAAGCCAGCAGAAAGTAGAACAATGCAATGGTTCTCGACTGCATAACTCCATAATGTACTACGTCCGGTTCACTGTTAAAGGCTGCAATAAGCACCGGTGCGGCTGTATAAATCACAACTCCGATCAATTCTGCAATGATAATCGAACAGAGAACGCCAAACCTCGCTCCTTTTTTTGCACGGTCATACTGCTTTGCACCAAGGTTCTGGCTGACAAAAGTGGTCAGCGCCATCGTAAAACAGGTCACCGGCAGAAACGCAAATCCTTCGATTTTGGAATAAGATCCACATCCTGCCATCGCCATTTTCCCAAATGCATTGATATTTGTCTGCACAAAAACATTCGCAATGGCGATCACAGAATTCTGAAAGCCGGACGGCACACCGTTTTGTATGATCTGCCACAGCATCTGGCTGTCAAAACGTATTTTATTTAACTGAAGCCTATATTCTTCTTTTGCTCTCAGAAGATGGATCATACATAAGAATGCACTTATAAATTGGGAAATCGCTGTTGCCAAAGCTGCTGCACCGACTCCCATCCCCAATCCTGAAATAAAGAAAATATCCAGCACCACATTGATACAGGAAGAAATGATCAGATAAATCAGCGGATGTCTGCTGTCTCCAACCGACTGCAAAATCCCTACAAAAATATTGTACATGATCACTCCGATAGAGCCTGCAAAATAAGTGCGGAAATAGGTGATAGATTCCGGAAGCACCTCTGCGGGTGTTCCCATCAGCACCAGGATCTTCGGTGCTAAAAGCATGCCGATCACTGTCAATGCAATTCCTGCTGCAATTCCAAACGCAACCGTTGTGTGGATTGCTTTCTCCAGATTTCTCCTGTCTTTCGCTCCATAATATCTGGCAATTACAACACCTGCACCCATTGCGATGCCATTGATAAATCCAACCATCAGAAAAATCAGATTCCCGGATGAGCTGACTGCCGCCAACGCATTGCTGCCGAGATAATTTCCTACGATCAGTGAATCTGCCGTGTTATACAATTGCTGAAACAAATTTCCAAGAAACAGCGGAATCGCAAATAAAATAATTTTTCTGGAAATGCTTCCCTCTGTCATTCTTGTTTTATCTTCTGCTCTCATCATTACTTCCTCGTATCTTTTTCTGCCCTGCGCTCTGACTCTAATAATAGGTACTATCTATAGTATAGTTTTTTTCGTGTAAAATCAACAAGTTTTGAGGATTATAAGAGATTTGGATTGAACAAAATCTTGAGTTACATAACTAATGCTGCTCCATATAATCAATAAATTCCGTTGTCTTAGACCAGTACTTAATCCCCCAATTTTCAAAATTCCATTCATCCATGTAATTGTTACATTCATAGTCAATATAAAAGATCTTTTCATCTTGTACAATGAAATTAGTCGGAAAATAATCGATATTCAAGCCTGCATCATATACTACTTTTGCCATTTCTCTCATTTGCACCAAATACAAATCTTTCATTGTATCATTTTTCACTAAATCATATATAGTTGGTCCATCAATATACTCTTTTAATATTCTTTCATTTGCTACATCAATGTCTAACATTCTTGGAATTCTGATTCCTGTCTGCAGCAGTCTGTTATAATCATTTTGTTCTGCTTCGATTTTATTGCCAAATGAGTAATATTCACACGGCTCATGGTGTATCTGCTTTAACACATAAAATTTACCTTCCCGTTCTGCCAAATAGGAATAACCACCTTTTCCATGTCCTAATAACTTCACAATTTTATATTCTTTCTTATTTACATTCATAACATCCTGCATTATCGTACCTCCCATAACCATATCATATAGATAAATTCATGTTCTGAAAAGCAACCTGCTGTTGCCATGCCCTGTCTATATAATTAGATCAGCACTCTTTGGTCATGACTTTCTTACACCAGGTTCTTGTCTTACAGTGAGGACATTTTAAGTATCTTGTGCTTAATAAATGCATTCCCATATTATATTGCATAAATGTCGGAGTAAACAGTTCATTACAATTCCTGCATTTAAAATATCCTATCTTCCTGTCTCCCCACATTGCAACATATAAGCCAACGCCAAACACACTTATCGCAATCACCATCAGCACCATCTTAATTGGTAATGTAATCACATCTGTGTAAAAACAAACCACTAATAGTAATGTCACAAACGTAATTGTTGATATTACACCAATCATTGTTGTTAATAATAATTTCTGCTTATTCTCTTCCTTTTCCCTAATCATATTCACCATATTTTCCTCCGCTTTTTTCTTATAATTTTGCTGGGAAATTCTCTCTCCGGTCAGAAGTTCATTTACTGTTATTTCTAATTCATTACACAATGGTAACAGCAGTGATGCTTCCGGAAAGCCGTTTCCACACTCCCATTTCGATATTGTTTTATCACTGATTCCCAACAATTCAGATAATTGTTTCTGTGTATACCCTTTTGCCTTTCTTTCATCAGAAAGAAACTTTCCAATTTTTACCTGATCCATTGTTTTCCTCCTTTCTGACCACAGAATAGTATATAAAATAGATGTTTTACACCCACGGAACGTAGAAAATGGTGAATATATGAGGATTCTACGCTTCGTAGAGTATTGTCTTTTTACTTTTTGCCAAATTTTTTCCATCTACCTCGCCGATAAATTTTTCTATCAGTCTGTTTACTTCATCCGGCTGATCCGTATTGGAATTATGACCAGCATTTTTTATCCATTTAAGCGGTATACCTTCTCTCTGATGCCATTTTTTATTGTAGCTTTTGGCTGAGCCCGCTCTATCCTTTTCGCCACAGATAAGAAGTGCCGGACAACTGATACGATATGGCAGATCTGCTTTGATTGCCTCAGCAAGCATTCTGTACCCAAAACCGGCGAGCCTTGCATATTCTTCAGGATCTGAATCATAGGACATCATCATCTTCCGCATAAGATTCTGACCATAATCCGTCTCTGCGCATCCTCTTGAACCAGCCCTAAGAAGTGCTTTCCATGGATATATCTTATATAATGGCTCTGCTCTTTCAAGAAGCCATATTTCCATTGCTGTCATATAAGACTTCTGGAGCGGGGCAGAATCAATGGAGATAAAGCCCTTTATCTTATCCGGATATAATTCCATATACATCTGAGCCAGATATCCACCCATAGACTGACCGATAATGATTGGATTATAAATTTCTTCTTTTGCTAAGATTTCATCAAGCCACTCTGCCATGTCAGACAGACTGTAATTATTCGTAAATGGTCTGGATAATGCATGTGATGGTGCATCCCATACAAACACATTCTGTTTATTATAAAAATATTCTATCTGCTTCTCAAAAAGCCTGTGATCTGCTGTAAGTCCCGGCAAAAACACTAACGTAATTTTCTGCTTGTCTATTATATTTACAAAATAATGGATGCAGCCACAGGATGTCTTATAACTGTTTTCTATCATTTTCCGTACCCTTTCCATAAACTATTTCCCAATGATTTATCATTTCCAGATATTCCTGCTCAAAAGCTGTTACATACTTGGATATTCCGGCAAATCATAAAATTTTTCATTCATAAGCTGCCTCCTTGACCGATTCGGTTAATGCAAGTATATACCCATTGACCGATTAACGGAAGACCTTACTCTCTTGCTTTTTACTTTAAAAATCGATAGGAATATAGGTGTTACAGTCGAGAAAAGACCGAAAAAAGAAATGGTCATCGATGCTGCTTTTGAAATCGCACGAAATGGCGGAATGGAGTAGGTTATGGTTAAAACTATTTTTATCGAAGAATATGTTCAAACAATTCTTTATCATGGACCACATCATAGCTTTCATCCAGATACATATCCAGATTTTTTAATAATTCTTGTTCATTATGGTAATCAGGGGATGATACGCCTGAAAGACGAAAGAAGATTGAAGTATGGGACCTTTCGGGTTTTGAGATGGAATGCTGATAACTGGATTATTTATAAAAATGCATAGATAAAAAAGTTAA
>OGFI01000118.1_pt1 | contig 69002 bp, 56 predicted proteins | sample 1570901 | NCBI WGS metagenome assembly OGFI01 (sample SAMEA2582018, study PRJEB24529) | metagenome | biome: Human gut stool | place: China | collected 2011 | reverse complement strand
CTGGAAAATTAAATCCCTTCTTCTTAATTTGTCCTTGACAAGGGGTATACTTTAGAAGAAGGTCGTACGCATGAAGTTTATCAGTCTGTGGCTGACGGAGATTATTCTATACAGCGCGGAGCACAGAAGCTTTCTATGACAGTTGATGAATTGAAGCAGGCAATGATAAAAGCCGGATACACAATTGCAGATTGAGCATTTGCATCAGATAGCTTGTTATTTGGAAAATCAATGATAAACTCAATAATAGGATGTGGCTTCGGAAAGGAGCAGGTAAAGAGATGGGAAGATTTGTAAATCCAGATAACAGTGCATTTCAGGTAACATTAAATTCTGAAATTTATGTGGATAAAACAGGATTGATCGAGGAAACGAATAAGGTTTTAGGCACGACACAGGGATTGATCTGTAACAGCCGACCGAGACGATTTGGAAAGTCGACAACTGCCAATATGCTTGTTGCATATTATAGCAAAGGCTGCGATTCAGAGAAGATGTTTTCTTCCATGAAGATTGCAGAGAAAGAAGATTTTAAAAAATATCTGAACAAATTTGACGTGATCCATATTGATATTCAGTGGTTTCTGTCGAATGTTCAGGATGCAGACAGTGTGGTTGACTATATTACTGCAAGTGTTCTGGAAGAATTGGTAAAAATGTATCCAGAACAGTTATTGGATGAAAATCTCACTTTGTCAGATGCATTGTCGCGTATCAAAGAAACCACAGGTCACAAATTTATCATCATCATCGATGAATGGGATGTGTTGATTCGTGATCAGTCCACAAATAAAAAAGCACAGGAAGAATATATCAATTTTTTGAGAGGGCTGTTTAAGGGAGTTGAGCCTACCAAGTATATTGAACTTGCGTATCTGACAGGAATACTGCCGATCAAAAAACAGACCACACAGTCGGCATTAAATAATTTTTATGAATTTACAATGTTAAATCCGGGAAGATTCGCTCCTTATATTGGATTTACAGAGGATGAAGTAAAACAATTGTGTACCCGGTATGGTCAGGAATTTGATGAAGTAAAGAGATGGTATGATGGATATATATTAAAAGAGTATCATGCCTATAATCCGAAGGCGGTTGTTGAAGTGATGTTGGATGGAACATTCCAGAGTTACTGGTCACAGACCAGTACATTCGAATCAATCCGTCCATTTATCAACATGGATTTTGATGGATTGAAAACGGCTATTATTGAGATGATGTCCGGAAATGCGATCAAGGTAAAAACGACCACTTTCCAGAATGATATGGTATCCATAAAGAACAGAGACGATGTGCTCACTTTACTAATTCATCTCGGTTATCTTGCATATGACCAGAAGGGAAAACTTGCCTATATTCCAAATGAGGAAATTCGTGGAGAATTTGTGGATGCGGTTGAGGAGAGCAAGTGGACAGAATTAAGGCAATTTGAACAGGAATCGGAAAAATTGTTAGAAGCCACGCTGGATATGGATGAAGCGGCTGTTGCTGATCAGATTGAAAAAATACACACGGAATATGCATCTGTAATTACTTATCATAATGAAAATTCACTGAGCAGCGTACTTTCCATTGCATATTTAAGTTCAATGGAATATTATTTTAAACCGATCAGGGAATTACCGACAGGACGCGGATTTGCGGATTTTGTTTTTATTCCAAAGCCTGAGTATGTGGGTTATTATCCGGCTCTCGTTGTGGAATTAAAATGGAATCAGGATGTGCAGACAGCACTCAGCCAGATAAAGGAGAAAAAATATTCGGAATCATTGCTGCAATACACTGGAAATATTTTGCTTGTCGGAATCAATTATGATAAGGAAAGTAAAAAACATGCATGTGTAATGGAACAATATCAGAAATAAAAAATTGCGAAACTCATTTTATGGGTTTCGCAATTTTTTTATAGGGAGAAAATCAATGATTTATGTAATTTTATTGGCTATCTTACATATGTTCTACCGCAGCGCGTTCAATTGAAAGTCCCTCGGTATAGCGTTTCATAAATGCTTCAAATCCTGCGGCATCTTTTGGATCAGGAGCAGCTTTACTTCCGGTGTTGCCCTTGAATACATGATCGACAAGATAAGAATCTAAAGTCTCACCGTCTTTTTTATTTACCATATAAGAGGCGAGAAGCGCCATTCCCCAGGCACCACCTTCTCCGGCTGTTTCCATGACAGAAACAGGAGTATTTAAGGCAGCTGCGAGAATGTTCTGACCTACGCCTTTTGTTTTAAAGAGACCGCCGTGTCCGAAGATTTCGTCAATTTTTACTCCTTCTTCTTTGATCAGAATATCCAGACCTGTTTTTAAAACGGCAAGGGAGGCATACAGGTTGGTACGCATAAAGTTTGCAAGGGTAAAAGCACTGTCAGGAGTTCTTACGAACAGCGGACGGCCTTCTTCAAAGCCAGTAATATGTTCGCCGGAAAAATAGTTATAGGCTAACAGACCGCCACAGTCTGCGTCGCCTTCCATTGCTTTGTGGTAAAGTGTGCCGTAAAGATCGTTCATGGAAAGGTCAATGCCGACAGCCTTGGAAAATTCATGGAACAGATTTACCCAGGCATTTAAGTCGGAAGTACAGTTGTTGCAGTGTGCCATGGCAACCAGATTTCCGGTTGGTGTGGTCACAAGGTCGATCTCGTCATGCACTTCTTTTAAATCCTGCTCTAAAACAACCATTCCAAATACGGAAGTTCCGGCAGAAACATTACCGGTACGGACAGCAACGCTGTTGGTTGCAGTCATTCCGGTACCGGCATCACCCTCAGCAGGTGCGATCGGAACACCAGCCTTTAAGCTGCCGGAAACATCTAATTTTTTTGCTCCTTCTTCGGTAAGATGACCAGCAGCCTCACCAGCAAGCGCAACTTTCGGAAGCAGATTTCTTAAATGAAAAGCATAACCCATGGAAGCAGCTTTTTCATCAAACTGATCGATCATGTTCTGGTTGTAATCTTTTGTCTGAATGTCAATTGGAAACATACCGGAGGCTTCTCCGATTCCAATGACTTTTTCACCTGTTATCTGCCAGTTGATGTAGCCGGCTAAGGTGAGCAGGGAATCGATTTTTGCAAGGTGAGGCTCTTTTTTTAACATTGCCTGATAAAGGTGGGCAATGCTCCAGCGCTGTGGAATGTGATAGTGGAACAGACGGGTAAGTTCCTCAGATGCCTCTCCGGTAATCGTATTCCGCCAGGTACGGAATGGAACGAGAAGTGTTCCTTCTTTATCAAATGCCATATAACCGTGCATCATGGCAGAAAAGCCAAGAGATGCGAGGTTTGTAATGGTACAGTCATATTTTTCTTTTACATCTTTTAAAAGATTGCTGTAACAGTCTCTTAAACCGTCCCATATCGCATCTAAGCTGTAAGTCCAGATGCCGTCTACAAGCTGGTTTTCCCAGTCGTGGTTGCCCTGTGCGATTGGTTCATTGTCCGGTCCGATCAATACCCCTTTGATTCTTGTGGAACCGAATTCGATACCAAGGACAGCTTTGCCACTCTCAATATATTCTTTATAGTTTGTCATACCTTATTCTCCTTTTTACTGTCCGTAATAAGCGTTAGCACCGTGTTTACGGAAGAAATGTTTATCGCGGATACAATCCGGTGCAGGTTTTACCTTTGGATTGATCAGCTCGGTTTTCGCTGCCATTTTTGCAACTTCTTCTAAGACAACTGCATTGTGAACCGCTTCGGCGGCATCTTTGCCCCATGCAAAAGGACCGTGGTTTGTACATAAAACACCCGGTGTATGCATCGGGTTGATTCCGCGTGTCTCAAATGTTTCAATGATGACAACTCCGGTATTTTTTTCATAAGCGGAGTCAATCTCTTCAGGTGTCAGGTTTCTTGCACAAGGGATCGGTCCGTAAAAATAGTCTGCGTGAGTTGTGCCATAAAGAGGAATATCACGTCCTGCCTGTGCCCAGGAAGTGGCTTCCGGGGAATGCGTATGGACGACACCGCCGATCTCTGGATATTTTTTATATAATTCCAGATGTGTTGGAGTATCGGAACTTGGTTTGTAGTTTCCTTCGATCTTATTTCCATTCAGATCCATGACAACCATGTCATCCGGAGTTAATTTATCATAATCAACACCACTTGGTTTGATAACAAAATATCCGGTCTCGCGGTCGATACCGCTGACATTTCCCCAGGTGTAGGTGATAAGTCCACGGCGGGGAAGCTCCATATTGGCTTCATAAACCTGTTTTTTTAATTCTTCTAACATTGTTATACGCTCCTAAATTATGTAGTGCATATCTGCTCAGAAAATTCAGCAGATTAGCGGTATACAATCTCGCCAAGTGCAAGATCACGCTTAAAGTCACGGATTTTAGTATCCTTGTCGATATAAACAGCCTCGATACCCATAGCTTCTGCCCAGTCACCCATTTGATCTGCGGTCAGGTCATAAGTAAATGCAGTGTGGTGTGCACCGCCGGCAAGAATCCATGCTTCTGCACCAGTTCTAAGATCCGGCTGTGGAAGCCAGAAGTTTGTTGCAGTAGGTAATTTTGGCATAGGTTTTTCTGTTTTCTTGCAATCCACGTCATTGATGATAAGACGGAAACGGTTGCCAAGATCAATTAAGGAAGTAGCAATACCGTGACCTTCTTTGGAAGTAAATACTAATCTTGCAGGATCTTCTCTGTCTCCCATGGAAAGCGGCTGGCATTTAATGCTGATCGGACCGTCTGCGATAGAAGGGCAGATCTCAAGCATATGAGCTTCTAAGATTCCTTCTTTTCCCGGTACGAGATTGTAGGTGTAGTCCTCTAACATAGAGGTTCCTTTTGCATCTTTCATTCCGGCAGTCATAATCTTCATTAAGCGGACCATAGCGGCAACTTTCCAGTCACCCTCTGCACCGAAGCCGTATCCTTTTTCCATTAATCTCTGGATTGCAAGACCCGGAAGCTGTTTTAATGCACCGAGATCGCCAAAGTGTGTAACGATCGCCTGATAGTTCTTTTCCTCTAAGAAACGTTCGAAACCTAATTCAATCTGAGCCTGAACTGCTGCGTGGCGTTTGAATTCAGCAGGATCTCTGCCTTCCAGTAAAATTTCGTATTTATCATAGTATTCGTCTACTAATTCGTTTGTATCAGATTCGGATACAGCAGCGACAGATTCTGCGATCTCATTTACCGGATAAGCATCCACTTCCCAGCCGAATTTTAACTGAGCCTCTACCTTATCACCCTCGGTAACGGCTACGTTTCTCATGTTGTCAGCAACACGCATGACTCGGATATGGCTGCTTTCGATGATACCGATCGCTGTGCGCTGCCATGCTGCGATTTTTTCCTGAACTTCTTTTTCAGACCAGTGCCCGACAACTACTTTTCTTGGGATTCTCATACGTGTTACGATATGACCATATTCGCGGTCACCGTGGGCAGCCTGGTTTTCGTTCATGAAATCCATGTCGATCGTGTCATATGGAATCTCGACATTGTACTGTGTATGTAAATGAAGTAATGGTTTTCTTAATTCCTGTAATCCTAAGATCCAGGATTTTGCAGGAGAGAAGGTGTGCATCCAGGTGATGACACCGGCACATTCCTCGTCAATGGTTGCTTCGTTGAATGTTTTGCGGATCAGTTCGTTTGTGATCAGTGTTGGTTTCCATACAACTTCGTATGGCAAAACGCCGGATGCATTTAAAGCGGCTACAATTTCTTTTGAGTGTGCTGCAACATGTGCAAGGCATTCATCCCCATATAAATCCTGTGAACCTGTGCAGAACCAAAATTTGTAATTTTTTTGTAATTTCATTTTTCTTCTCCTTTCAACCCCCGGTTGATAAATTGTTAATGTTTATTTTGTGATTTAAGTGTACAACTTGTATATATAGGTATACAAGTTGTTTTTGAATTGAATATATGCAAGAAGAAAATGGCGAAAATTAAGCATTTAATGAAAAAATAAAGTTGTATATTTCTACTTTACAAAACATACAAGTTGTGCCATGCTTATGGAAAGGGAATGGATATAAGGAGCGGGGATGAAAGAACCAAAGTTTTTACAATTGAAAGAGGATATAAAATTAAAAATTATTCATAAGGAGTGGAATGCAGGGGAGAAAATTCCTTCAGAAAATACGCTTGCCGGGCAGTATCACATCAGCCGACAGACGGTGCGCAAGGCGATCGGGGAACTGGCGGAGGAAGGATTTCTCTATGCAGAGCATGGGAGAGGAACGTTTGTATCGGAGCGCACGATCCACACAAGAACTTCCAAGAATATTGCGGTGGTGACTACCTATTTGTCAGATTATATTTTTCCGAGACTAATCCAGGGGATTGAGCAGGTGCTTACGGCAAATGGTTACAGTATTATGCTCAAAACAACAAGAAATTCGAGAGCTGCGGAGGCACGCTGTATGGAGGAACTGCTGTCGAAGGATATTGACGGACTTATCATTGAGCCAAGCAAAACGCAGATTTCCTGCAGACATACAAGCCTTTATGACCAGATGGATGAATATGGGATTCCGTATGTGTTTATTCAGGGATATTTTGAGCAGATGAAGAAGAAGCCATATGTGCTGATGGACGATATGAAGGGCGGATATCTGATCACAAAATATCTGATCGAGTTAGGACATAAGAATATCCATGGTATTTTTAAGGCAGATGATATGCAGGGACAGGCCAGACACAAGGGATATGTCAAGGCACTGCAGGAGGCAGGGATGTTATACGATCCGGATTCGGTTACATGGTTTTACACGGAAGACAAGGAAGTGAAACCGCGGGAGACGATCAGCAACGCGATTTGTGCAGACATACCGATGGATGCTGTGGTCTGCTACAATGATCAGATTGCAGTTGAAGTCATCCGGACATTACGCGAATTTGGCAAAAAAGTACCCCGTGACGTTTCGGTCACAGGGTTTGATAATTCGCTTCTCGCAAAAGATAATCATATTCCAATCACGACAATTTCACATCCGCAGGACAAACTTGGCAGAATGGCGGCAGAACTTCTGCTCCGGCTGATCCGTGGCGAAGCACTCACGGAGGAGGAACTTCACATCCGCGTGGAACCGGAAATTGTTGTGCGTGATTCCACATGGAAGCGATAGGTGGATTGAGTTTCAGACGGATATAGGAACTGTAGTCACAAAATTTTAGCCACTACGCTTCCACAAGCTGCAGATCATACAACTTCCGGTACAGTCCGTTCTGGGCGAGCAGTTCCTGGTGGGTACCGGACTCTTTGATCTGCCCCTGATGCATGACAATGATCTTGTCTGCATGCTGGATCGTGGAAAGCCGGTGTGCAACCATGATCGTGGTGCGTCCTTCCATAAGTTTTTCTAATGCATTTGTAATCAGTGCTTCCGTCTCAGTGTCGATATTGGCAGTTGCCTCATCTAAGACAAGAATTGTTGGATTGTATGCTAAAGTTCTCGCAAAAGAGAGTAACTGTCTCTGTCCGGCGGACAGCGTACTTCCGCGTTCCGTTACCGGTGCATCATAGCCGCCCGGCATTTTTTCAATAAAGGAATCCGCGTGTACGATCTCTGCGGCACGCTTCACATCTTCAATAGAGATCGATTCATTGTCTAACGAAATATTGCTCTTAATATCCCCGGTAAAAATAAATACATCCTGCTGGACCTGACCAATGGCGGCACGCAGCACATCCGTGTCGATATCCTTGATATTGACACCGTCGATTAAAATCTCGCCTTTCTGGATATCAAAGTAGCGTCCAATCAGATTCAAAATAGAAGACTTTCCAGCTCCGGTGGCACCGACAAAGGCAACCTTTTCTCCAGGTTCAATCACGAAGCTGATATCCTTTAAAATGTAGTCGTCCTTCTCATAAGCAAACCATACATGACGGAACTCGATGCGTCCCTTGATTTTCACATCGACGGGGTGTGTCGGTTTTACGATGTCCGGTTTCTCGTCTAAAATAGAGAAAATCTTTCCGGCAGAAGCAAGCGAGGACTGCAACGTACCGAACTGCTCTGCAAGCTCCTGAATCGGATCAAAAAAGGATGAAATATAAGTGATAAAAATAAACAGTGTTCCGAGGGAAAGTGTCTGGTTTAAAACCCCGGCGCTTCCGGTTCCGATAACGAGCATCATGGCAAGCACCGATACCAGATAAATGGACGGACGGAAAATGGCGAAAGTCATGACTTCACGCCAGTTTGCTTTGTACAGGTCTTCGGATTTTTTTTCAAACTGTGTATACTTTTCTTCTTCTCTTGCAAAAATCTGGATCAGTTTCATGCCGGAGAGGTGTTCGGATAAAAAAGTGTTTAAATCTGTAATGCGGTTTCTTGTGAGCTCGTAAGCTTTTCTTGACATAACCCGGAAATAAAAAGTCAGGATCGTGACAAGTGGCAGCAGTGCAAAGGAAACAAGAGCCATTTTCACGTTGATCGAGAGCATCACGACTGCATAGCCGATGATTTTTACAATATTCTTAAAGAGCTTTACCAAAATCGTGGAAAACAGCTCATTGACAGCCTCGGTGTCGTTGGAAACACGGGTGACGAGTTTGCCGACCGGTGTATTGTTGAAAAAATTTAACGACAAGCTGTGAATGTGGGTAAAGACTTCCTCACGCATCTGGTAAATGATTTGCTGTCCCATTTTCTGCAAAATCCAGGTGTCTAATGCGTTTAAGACAAATCCGGTGAGCAGCAGGAGCAGATAGAGCGCAGCAGCCTTTAAAATTCCGGCAAAATCGTAGTGCCTTAATGCCTTTAAGTCCTCGCGGGTGAGAAGTGTGGCATCTTGATTTACATAAGATGAAAGCGTGGCGGAATCTGCATTTTTTAATGCAACACATTCCTCAGATGAAAGATTTTCAGCCATATAATATTCATTGTTATAAAGAAGAATCTGGTTGTAAGTCTGTCCGCTTTCTTTTTCGAAATCTCTTGTCAAATACGTGTCATGGTAAGGAACTGCGCCCGGTGCATCGGCAGTCGTTTCAATATAAGGAGCATAATAACCGTTGATATAATTGTCGATCGCGTCACCAATGACGATTGGACGGTAAAGTTCTACTACAATGATAAAGAGGACGAGAACCGTTGCGGCAGTCATGACCCATTTATGCGGTTTTAAATATGTTAACAGACGTTTCATATTATGCGTCCTCCTTTCCATTTTTATTTTCGGTAGTTGGAATATCCTGTTCCACAAGAGCTTTTTTTGCTTCGCCGTGGATCGCCTCTAACTGCTGTTTCTCAAACATATCATAATAAATGCCGTGTTTTGCCATTAAGGAATCATGGGTTCCAATCTCAGCGGCAGTGCCGTCTTCTAACACCATGATGATATCTGCATTTTGAATGGTAGAGATACGGTGCGCAATGAGGATCGTTGTTTTTCCCTGTCTGTTTTTCTTTAAATTAGCTAAAATATGTTCCTCAGTGTCCGTGTCGACAGCGGAGAGTGCATCATCTAAGATCAGGATCGGAGCATTTTTCATCAGTGCCCTTGCAATCGAGCTTCGCTGTTTCTGTCCGCCGGACAGGGTAACACCACGTTCTCCTACAATTGTCTCGTATCCGTCCGGAAACTGCACAATATTTTCATGGATACAGGCAGCGCGGGTGGCAGACTGGATCGCTTCCATATCTTCGCTTTCCGCTCCGAATGCGATGTTTGATTTTAACGTGTCAGAGAAAAGGAAGTTATCCTGCGGAACATAACCGATATTTTCACGCAGTGTTTTTAACGGAATGGTATTAATATCTTTTCCGTCGATAAAAAGCATGCCAGGCTTCGTGTTGTAAAGGTGTAAAAGCAGGTTTACAAGCGTGGATTTTCCGTTTCCGGTACGACCGATAATGGCGAGGGTTGTTCCGGCTGGCACGTGCAGCGTAATATCAGATAAAGTCGGTTCGCTGTGACCGCGGTGGATGAACGTGAGGTGATTAAATTCAATCTCACCGTTGATCTCATCCACTTCTTTTGTTTTGTCGGTGTCTGCAATCTCAGGCTGTTCCTTGAAGATTTCCTGGATTCTCCGGATCGAAGCAGCACCCTGGGAAAACATATTGACGGAATCACCGCAGGCTAACATTGGCCAGACAAGCATGTTGATGTACTGGTTGAAAGCCACAAAACGTCCTAACGTGATATTACCGATCAGTGCGAGATAACCGCCATAAATTAAGGTGAGCAGTGAAGAAAGTCCGATGATGACATCCAACAGTGGAATGACAATGGACTGGATCTTTGCAATGCTTAAGTTCTTTTCCATCGTGTTTTCGTTTTCTTTTAAAAAGTGATAACGCTGTGCTTTTTCGCGGACAAAAGCCTTAATGACGCGGATACCGGAAAAACTTTCCTGCACATAGTCAGTCAGGTCAGACACGGCTTCCTGTCTTGCGGTAAAGCGTGGACGGATGATTTTTCCATAATAAATCTCGCCAAACAAAATAAACAGCATTGGAATGACTGCAATGAGTGTCAGCTTCACACTGACATAGTACATCATCTGGAAAATGACCATAATGGTCATGACAGAAGCGTCAAACACGCAGATGACAGCCGGACCGATTGCCATACGGATCGCGTTTAAGTCACTCGTAAAACGTGTCATCAGATCACCGGTCTTGTGCTCGTTGTAATATTCCACATCCATTTTTTCGAGGTGGGCAAACATATCATTGCGCAGTTCCTTCTCAATAGAGCGGGAAGCACCAAAGAGGAAGTAACGCCAGAAAAAACGTCCGACTGCGAGTAAAAGACCGAGCAGAAACAGATAGAGCAGATTTAATTTCACACCGCTCCAGTCGAGGCTGTGCGCAGTGAGACCGTCGGTGATGACACCGGTAAGCTTTGGGATGAAAATATTGGCAAAGTCCACGACAAAAAGTGTGATAATGCCGAGTGTGTATTGGACTTTATGCCGTTTGATATACTGACCGATAAATTGAAATGTATTCATAAATAAATCTCCCTCGTAATATCCTGCGGCAATGTTTAAAGTACCCAAAAACCGCAGAGTATCTTCTATTTTATACTTCTTAAGGAAAAGTTGCAACCTGTAAAAACAGGATAAAAAAAGGTTTTTCCACGAAAGAATCAGAACAGGAAAACTTTCGAAGAAAAACCTTTTTTTCATTTTATTCGCAGTCGAGCAGAATATCTACTGCATGTTGTAAATCGGGATGACTCCGGTAAGCATGGATGAGTTCCCGCTCATGGTAGGTCAGCGTTGCCGCCGGATCATCCGGCTGATCGTAACCAAATGAGCTTAAAATATCCGGGATCTTGTAAATCTCACACAAAAGAAGCAGTGTGTCAGCCGTTGGCTGCGCCTGACCACTTTCCCAGCCGTAGATCGTCTTTGGCGCGATCTCCATTTCGTGTTCCTTTAATTTGACTGCAACATCCTTTACAGTGTAGTGATTCCGCTTTCTATATTCTTTTAATACCTTTGGAATTAATTCATTTCGCATAAAAAATCCCCTGTTTCTATAGTTTGAAAATGAAGTCGTGATTCGGCAGTTTCGTAATCACAACTATCATATCTCACATATTTTCGACCGTCAATTTATTCTGAAAATCAAAGAAAAATGTGATTGAAAGTCTTAAAATATAAGAATATAATTGACATGAATAAGCAAAGATATACATCAATTTATAGATAATTGATAAATTTATACAAAACGTAAATTAAGTTGCGAAAATTTTGTTGTATTTTCACAACATTCATAACGTAAATTATAAATTCACAATTATCTATAAATGAAACAAGACAAGGAGCGGCGCGCATGGAAAAGTCCAGAGTAACAGAATACATCCTTACATATATGAGGGAAAATCAGATCACAGCTTCTGAGCTTTCAGAAAAGACAGGGATCGCAGAAGAAAAACTATGCCCGGATTATAAAGAACCGCTGCTTGCGGAGGAATTTCTAAGATTGTGTGCATTACTGAGATTATCCCCGGAAGAAATTTCCAGAGAGATACATAAAAAAGAAGTTACAGACTGATTTCCTTTAGTTTCATATAAGTAAAGATTCCTTCAGCAAGAACCGTATTGTTCTGGTCAGCGACGGAGACATCATATACTAAGAGGTTGCGTCCGGCCTTTAATTCCCGTGCAGTGGCAGTCAGCTTTGTTGTGCCGATTCCGGGACGCAGATAGTGAAAGGAAGAATCGACAGTTGTGATGTCAAAACCGTGGGAGGCAGCGGCACCGCCACCGGTCACATCGGCAATCGTAAAAAGCACGCCGCCATGTACGGACTGGATTGGATTTTTCATATCGTCTGTAATATCCATTTCACAGGTGCAGTGACCATCCGATATTTCGGTGATCTTAAGACCAATCAGATTGGCAAAAGCATTTGAGGCATTTCTTGTTTCCATGATTTTCTGATAATCTATCTTTTTTTTCTGCATGTTCATAAAATCCTTTTCTGTATATATTAGCCCTTAGGGTGTCAAAAAATCTGTCCGTTAAGTTTGCCGGCAGATTGCCTAAAAGCAAAGAATCATTTTAATCTTCCGCAACTGCAAAAGCAATCGCATAATGATCCTCATAAGAGAGTGAGAGATGCATATTGTTTATGCCAAGTGCTTTTGCGGTTTCTTTTGCACTGCCATAAAGACTGACGTAAGGACGGCCATTTTCCTGCGAAAGTATTTCGATTTCAGATAGCCGCACATCTTCTCCGGTAATATTCAGTGCTTTAAAGACGGCTTCCTTTCCGGCAAATCTTGTGGCAAAAAAAGACAGCGGATCAGACCGTAAAAGTGCAAGCCGGATTTCTTTTTCGGTAAAAGTGTGCCGGATAAAAGGGTCTGATGCGAAAGGCTCTTTCGTGACGGAATACTTTAATTTTTCTATTTCTACAATATCGGTACCAATCTGAACGATCATGGAAGTCTCCTCATTTTCAATGTATCATATGGGTAAATTGATTCTGCAAAAGTGTCGTGAACAGATCGACTGCTACATTATGTCTGTCCTTTTTCCAGACCGCGACAAGAAAAGAATCATCCTGCGTAATGTCCAGAGGATAAATTTTGCACATTTCGGAATCATGTTCAAACATTTTTGAATTGCAGATCGCAACGCCGAGACCATTCTGCACCGCAAGCTGCATGGAAGAAACATTTGGCACATAGCGTACTTTCTTTAAATTGAAACCACAACGGCGGCATAAAGCCTGTGTTCGTTCAGTTCCGCTTTGGGAATCCTTTGGGGAAATTAAAATAAAAGATTCATTTTTCAGATCGCGAAGCGAAATAGAATCTTTTTCAGAGAGTGGATTACAGGTCGGAACAATAATGCTTAATGGAATGTCTTTTAACTTCATCCAGGAGACATCCGTAAGACCGTCTAACTCAAAATACGGGGTGAATATGATATCCATTTTATCAGCAAGAAGAGATTCCCTGAGTGTTTTAAAGGAATGGCTGGAGGCGTCAACATTAATCTGAGGATAATCACTCATAAAATTCCGGACAAGTTTTGGCAGCACATCACTGTAATCAAAAGTATCCGAACAGCCAATATAAAGTTCACCGGATGCGTGGTTCCGCAAAAGTTTTGCATTATAAATGGAAGATTCCATATTCTGGCTTAAACTTTTCCAGTCTCTGTGGAGGGAAATTCCTTCCGGGGTAAGCACAACATGACGTTTATTTCTGACAAAAAGTGGAAAACCAAGTTCGGTTTCTATCACATTGATCTGCTTGCTTAAGGCAGGCTGTGAAATGTAAAGGATTCTGGCTGCTTCCGTAAAACTAAGTACGTCAGCTACAGTCAGAAAATAATCGATCTGCTGAAAACTTATTTTATATTGCATTATTTTTCCCCCTCATATGTAGACTCAGTTTCTAACAAAAATATATGCGTAAGGTAATTATAACATAAGATGACGAAAAAACCTATAACTTTTAGTTATTAATAAACAAGCCTTTTCGCTATTGGACGGAAAAAAGGCACCCATTGTATAATAAGGACATCAGATACAGAGGTCATTGAACCTTGAAACGTTAAAAAATTAACAAAATAAAAAGGTGGAGGTATTTACAATGAAGAAACTTGAAGCGGATGTAGTAGTTGTTGGTGGAGGTCCTTCCGGACTTGCAGCAAGCGTGCAGGCAGCAGAAGACGGGGCAAGCGTTATTCTTTTAAACAAAGCAGATATTGTTGGTGGAGCTGCCAATATGGGTATGGGACCACTCGGTATCGGAACAAGACAGCAGCAGGCTCAGATGGTTGATATTTCTGTAGAGAAAGCTTTCAAAATGTTTATGGATTACACACACTGGAGAGTTGATGCAAATCTTGTAAAAAAATATTTTGAAAATTCCAAAGATACAATCGAATGGCTTGAGGATATGGGAGTAGAATTTGCAGGTGCATATAAATATTTCCCAAAATCAGAAGCAACATGGCATATCGTAGCTGTTAACGGCGGAATCGGAAGAAACGGCGGAGCAATCATGAACAAAGCCATGATGGAAAAAGGAAAAGAACTTGGCGTTGAGTATTACAACAGCACAACCGTTGAAAAAATCATCATGAAAGACGGAAAAGTTGCCGGAGTTATGGCAAAAGATGCAGCAGGTGAAGAGATCGAGGTAAGTGCAAAAGCAGTCATTATCGGAACCGGTGGTGCAGGAGATAACCCGCAGGTGATCAAAGAGCGTATGGGATATACCTGGGGAAAAGATATGTTCAACTTTGCAATCCCAGGTCTTAAAGGTGACGGAATCCGTATGGCAATGGAAGCCGGTGCAGCAACAACAGATATGAATATCGAGATGATTTACATCCTTCCAAACTCTGATATGGGACCAGACTGTATCCCAGCTACATTTATGCAGCCAAACCTTATGGTAAATAAAGAAGGTCGTCGTTTCATCAATGAAGAGGAAATGCAGAATACAACCTTTACCGGAAATGCAATTGCAATCCAGCCGGAAAGAATCGGTTTCTCTATTTTAGATTCTTCTATTATCAAAGGATACAAAAAGAGAGGACTTGATGTTACAAACTTTGTTCATCATCCAGATAATATCGATGATTTTGAACAGTGCGTGGATGATTCTATCGCAGCTAAGAATCCTGATGTTTACAAAGCGGATTCTATCGAAGAACTTGCAAATATGTTAGGTATTGATCCGGAAGCTTTAGAGGACACCATTGATGAATACAACGATATGTGTGATTCCTATGATGAGCAGTTCTTCAAAGATCGTCGTTTCATGAAACCAATCAGAAAAGCTCCTTTCTATGCCGGAGCATTCCGTCCATCCGGATACGGAACACTTGGTGGAATTAAGATCAACGACAATGCAGAAGTATTAAATGACGAGTGGAAGAAGATTCCAGGACTTTTTGCATGTGGAACAGATACCTGTACTATTTACGGAGACAGCTACATGTTCCTTCTTCCAGGAAATACAATGGGATATTGCCTGAACACAGGACGTTTCGCTGGAGAAGGCGCAGCAGCATACTGTGACGAAGAGTAAATAAAAACGGAAAATAATATAAAAACATAACTTTTGAGCAACCCGGCTACAAAGAAACAAGGGTTGCTCTGTTACACTTAAGAGAGATTGAGGAGAGAAAAATGGCTCAGGTTCATTTAGTAATCGATGATCATGAAATCGTGGCAGATGAAAATAAAACAGTGCTCGAAGCTGCACTTGATAACGGAATCTATATTCCACATTTATGTCATCATGAAAATCTTCACGAGAACGGTGGCTGCCGTTTATGTGTTGTAAAACAGGATGGAGTAGAGGGAGTGGTCACTTCCTGTTCCAAAAAAGTAGAAGAGGGAATGATAATTCATACGAAAGACGAGCTTGCAGAAAAAGTCCGCAAATTGTCTGTAGATCTGATGTTTAAAACACATCCAAGTGAATGTACCGGATGTCCAAAGTATGGAAAATGCCAGCTGGCATCGATTTCCCAGTATGTAGGAGATACCGGACGTGATCTGCGTGAACAGAAGATCCGTGTGCCGGCAAATGAAGAAAATCCACTGATGCTGCATGAGATGTATCGTTGTATTTTATGCGGACGCTGCGTGCGTGCGTGTGGTGAACTTCGCGGAGTCGGAGCACTTACCTTCAAAAAAGTGGATGGAAGAATGCAGGTTGTCATTAATGGAGGCAGTTTAGAAGAAGCAGGCTGCCGTTTCTGTGGAGCCTGTGTGGAAGTCTGTCCAACTGGTTCAATCCGTGACAAGATCGGCGTATTTAAAGAGGGCTTATCCCGTGAGAATACATTGGTTCCATGTATGGAAGGATGTCCGGCACATATTAATGTACCGAAATATATCCGTTTTATCAGAGAAGGCAATTATGCAGCGGCAGCAGCAACGGTGAGAGAGAAAGCTCCTTTCCCGGAGACATTAGGTTACATCTGTGTACATAACTGTGAATTACAGTGTAAGAGAAACGGACTTGATAATCCGGTATCTATCCGTAACTTAAAGAGATTTGCAGCAAGCCAGGATGATGGAAGCTGGAAAGAAAAATCCTTCCAGAAACCGGATACCGGCAAAAAAGTTGCAATCATTGGTTCCGGTCCTGCTGGTCTTACCGCAGCTTATTATTTAAGAAAACTCGGTCATGAAGTTACTATTTTTGAAAAACTGGAAAAAGCAGGCGGACAGATGCGTTATGGTATTCCGTCTTACAGACTTCCAAGAGAAGTGCTTGACCGCGAAATAAAAGAAATTGAGAGCATCGGTGTAAAAATCGTATGCAACAGCAGCGTAGAATCTGCAACAGCATTAAAAGAGCAGGGATATGATGCAGTTTTTGCAGCAATCGGAACGCATGCAGGAAATAAACTTCCATTAGCTGGAAATGATTTGCCGGATGTATATCTGAATGCAGAGTTTTTACGCGCAATCAATGAAGGACATCCAATGCCTGTTGGAGAAAAAGTAGTTGTCCTTGGTGGTGGAAACGTTGCTATTGACTGTGCGGAAAGTGCACTTCGTCTTGGCGCGAAGGAAGTACGCATGACCTGTCTGGAAGCAGCAGATAAAATGACCGCATCCGATGAAGAAGTGGAATGGGCAAAAGAGGATGGAATTTTAATTTACAACTCTAAGACATTTAATGAGATCACAAGTGAAAATGGTAAAGTGACAGGTCTTTCTGTGACTGGCGTAAAGAACTTCTATTTTGAAAATGGCAAAGCAGTGATCGAGAAAGAAGAAAATTCCGATGAAATTCTTCCGGCAGATACCATTATTTTTGCAGTCGGACAGCATCCGGAAGTATCAGAAGCATTTGGACTTCCATTAGAGAGAGGCAGAATTGTAGCAGACGATACAACCTGGGCAACACCTGTAGAAGGAATTTATGCAGCCGGAGACTGCGTGACAGGAACACGTTCTGTCATTCTTTCTATCGCAGAAGCGAGAACCGTTGTAAGTGAGATTGATAAATACTTAGGCGGAGACGGAAATATTGACGAAGAGCTTGCACCTTGCCAGAATGCCGATCCATGTATTGGAAAAGCAACGAAGGAGCAGAGAGCCGACAGAGTCGCACCACAGGTAACAGAAGTTTGTGACAGAATTAACAATTTTGAGCCTATGGACTTGGGATTAGGCTGTGACGGTGCAGGATGCGAAGCTGAGAGATGTCTGCAATGTGATTTGAGACTGCAGATCGCACCTCAGAAGTTCTGGAGTGATTATGCATCAGAGGAAGGAGGAGCACAATAATGGAAAAATTATTTGTATGCAGTTGTAATGCAGATGACAGATTTGCACCGGTTTCCATGTACCTTATGAAAAATCATTTGGAAGAAGTGAAAGCCGGGATGAAGGCACTGGCAGGGGATGCAAAGATACTTTACCTTCTGCCGGAAAATGAAACAGTAGAGGGCTTAGAAGGCGAAGTGAAATACACGATAAAAAGCCCGACACTCGGTAATCCATATGCAGTTGAACAGGTGTTAGAAGGAAAGCTTCCTCGTCCGATGATAGCAGACGGTTATGTGGCAGTTTATGACAGAATGGAAGTAAATGTTGTAAAACCGGAGGCAGCCTATGCAAAAGCAACCGGAAAAGAGGATTGCTTTGTTGCAGTGAATAAAGATGGACTTGAAGGAAAAGAAACAGAAATAAAACAGGTTGCAGCCGGAACAAAGTTAAGCGACATTGTAGCTGCTTCTGATGCAAAAGCGGTTCTTTTTGGCGGTTTAAAAGGTGAATTTGTAAAACCACAGTCACTTGCAGAGTGCGTAATACCAGAGGGAACATCAAGCAGTTCTGTTACTGTTTTTGGAAAAGAATCCTGTATTGTGGATACTGTAAAAAAACTCATGGCAATGTCATGGGAAGATTCCTGCGGCAAATGTGTGCTTTGCAGAGAGGGTACTTCGCAGTTTAAACAGATTACAGAGGAGATGACATGTGGAAAAGCAAAGCAGACCGATCTTGATCTGATCAATGATGTTGGAGAACTGATTGAAGTTGGAGCATACTGTCCGTTCGGAAAGAACATGCCACGTCCACTGTTAAGTGCGATCGCGCTCTATCAGGATGACTTTATGGAACACATTAAGAAAAAATCATGTTCAGCAGGTGTATGTTATAAAGCAGAAGCTGTATATGTCATTTTACCGGATGTATGTACAGGCTGTGGAGACTGTATCGATGAATGTGATGAGGATGCGATTATCGGAAAGTCAAAATTCATTCATATGATCGACCAGGATATGTGTGAACAGTGTGGAAAATGTGTTTCTGCATGTGAGGAATCCGCAATTGTTGCTGTGAAAGGAAAACTTCCGAAGCTTCCAAAGAAACTTACAAAAGTAGGAAAATTTTAACGGTTGGAGAAAAGAGAGAAGATGAAGAAGAAAATAGACTGGGCAAATGTCCTTACACTGGCATTTACAATCGCATTTCTCCCACCGATCTGGGCGGTTTTAAGCCCTTATATCGGGGTGACGACCGGAGCAGTTGCTTTAATATGTGCGGGCTTATATGTTGCAGCAGGCAATGATATCAAAAAAGCGGTGGCAATCTCACTCGGATTTCTCTGCGGAGATGTGTGGGCGGTGATCGCCATAAAAGTTCAGGAGATGATGAACTTTAACCCGGATGCAGAATTGTATCTTACACTTTTTGTCATGGGCGGACTTGCAGTTATCATAGGCAGCGTGTTTGAAAAGTTTATTTTTGTGCCGGCATGGCTTTGCGGCTGGGCAATCGGACTTACCATTATGGCGCCAATCGGTATTGGGAACATCGGCACACTTCCGTTGCAGATCGGAGCAGCGATGCTTGCAGGAGTATGGTATGTTGGAGCTGTAGGAGATATTTTCCAGAGATTTATTCTAAAGAAGTGCAGGAAAAGTAAATAGGTGGAAAAATGAGAGAATATTATAGAAAGAATGAAATATTGCTGGATCAGTTATCAGGCGATGTGGAGACAAAAACAATCCATGACTGTGAAATGTCTGTAAAGAAAATCCCGGATCCAATGGAAGGAACTGTGTTAGATCCAAGAGTATATGCAGACAGAAAAGCCGCAGAGGAAAAGGGAAATCCGCTTGCAGAATATGTGGAGATCCCGGTTGACCTTGTCCGCAAACTTCCAGCAGCACCAAGCTTTGATGTGACGGAGACAGAAGTGCTTACAGAAAAAAAGGTGATTTCCACAAGAAACGGAGATACCGATATTTATGTATACACGCCAGCCGGAGGAATGGATAAAAAACCAATGCTGCTGTTTATCCACGGCGGAGCATTTATTGCCGGCAGCACAAAAGTAGTGGAAAACTTCTGCAAACTGATTGCAGAAATGTCTGGCGCGATAGTTGTGGGTGTTGATTACAGACTTGCACCGGAGCATTATTTCCCGACAGGACTTTATGACTGTTATGACACCATGGTTTATTTGTATGAGCATGCAAAAGACTTTGGCGCAGACAAAGACAAAATCGCTGTCGGAGGCGACAGTGCCGGAGGAACGCTTGCAATCGGCTGCTGTATGCTTGAAAAACAGGCAGTTGATGAAGGGAAAATCAAAAAATCCCGTATCAGATACGAAGCACTTGTTTATCCGGGTGTGCTGGTTGACAACTTTAAACTTGATGATTACAAATGGAAAATGTCTGAATATGACATTCCGGAGGATGATGTGCTCGCCATGGGCGCTGCATTAAGCTTAAAGGCAATGACAGCAGAGATGCCGCTTTTATACACAGGAAAAGACGAGCATGTCAAAGATCCGCTTGCAGCACCGCTTTGTGCGGAGAATCTTTCTTATCTGCCGAAGACTTTAAATGTTCTTTGTGAGTACGATTATCTGAGATTGCAGGGAGAAGCATTTTCCAGAAAACTGGTACGAGAAGGCGTGGATGTGAGAACCATTCTGTATCAGGGAATGGATCATGAGTTTGTAGACAGAGTAGGTTACTGCCCGCAGGCATATGACCTTGCAGCAGAAATTGCAAAAGATCTTGTACAACTATAAAACAAGAAGAAATGGAACTGGATTTTTTAGTCCAGTTCCATTAATTTTATCGTCATATGCATTTTAAAACATTCGTCTCCATTGTCTAACTGGAGCTTGAACTTTTCTTTTAACTTATTAATGCGGTAAAAAACAGTATTTTTGTGAATATATAATTCTTCCGCAATTTTTCCGGGATTGTCAATATAAGTAAGATATAACCGGAGTGTTTCTAAAAAATTCGTGCCATGCGTTTTATCATATTCAGAGACGGCAATAACACCGGGATGATAAAAACTGTGGATGTCAAGCTGTTCGGCTGCAATTTCTCCCATGTGATAAAAAATATAATCCGAGTAAAAATAAATCTGTTTTTCCGGTGAAAGCTTCCGCCCAAATTCAAATGCCTTTAATGCCTGCTTATAATACTGCTTCATGTCAATGATATTGTCAAAACAGTTGCTTATTGCAGCCTGAAGCTTGTTGATCGACAGATAATGGATCAGCATGCCGTTTTCGGAAAAAAGCGAAATATTTTCTGCACGGATAAGAAAAACAATATGCCCGTGATAAATGACCCAGCGGCTGTTTGGCATAATATCGTGCAACTGTCTTGTGATGATCTGCGCTTTTCCATCAAAAAAGTTCCGGGCAGAATCCGTCAGGAGCATAATATAAAGATTATTGTTCATGTCCCAGCCAAGATTTGCCATACGCTGTTCAATCGCAGCGCCATCATGAACTTCGTTGTCTAAGAGATCCGAGAGCAGATAACTGTGCATAAGCCCCTGGTTTGTCCTGTAAAAATCGCTTTTCTGTAATTCTAAGGAAACGATTTTGCAGAGAAAGTCTACAATTTCAAAATCCACATCTGTAAAAGAATGTCTTGAGTCCATTACACCGATCTGACCGACTTCGATTCCGTGGATGTATACAAGCGCGGTGATCCATCCGTAAGCGGCATCTTTGTCTTTGTTATAGTAAGGGTAGCCTTTGGCCCGCGCCTGTTCATAAATATGCGCGCGGTTCATGGCGTCAATATTGGATTTTAACATGTAGCCTAATGTCCGCTGTTCCTCTAAATCCTGTCTGCCGCAGAAAGCAGTATCATCATTATACATGGCAAGCAGTTTATAGCTGGAATCTACCACAATAATCGGATTTTCGAGAATAAGGTAGGCAGTGTCAATGATAGACTGTAAACCGCGGTTCGAATGCAGGGCATCAATCAGATGTGCGCGGCCGCTGGAAACTCTCGCAGCATCGCCAAACAGCTGGGTAAGGATACGAAGAATATCCATCTGTTCGGTTGAATCGTCAAGTATGATAAGGTTCATGCTGGAAAGATTTTTGCTGACGAACGAATCGGAAAGCGGGATGTCTGCAATACACACAAGGGTAAGGTGGATATCCGGAAGTGTATCAGGGATATCAGATACCTTTCCAAAATATAAAATATTAGATTCAAAAGCAGTCGTTCCTGACAAAAAGGCGAAGGAATAAATGTCAAGATTCCGGTCGAACTGACAAATCCATTTACGGCTGCAATTATGAAAACTTGTCATAATTTTAGTTAATTGCATTGGCTTTTTCTCCTATGTAAAAAGTGTTGTGTTCTAGCACAAAAAAATAACCTCTTTTTGGTGGATCTTTAAAACAGGATACATTGTTACTGTAATGCTTATTATATATAATTTCTTTATGCAGAGCAAGTTATAAACTATTGTGTTAAAACATAAAAGGAGGATAAAAAACAATGTCACAGAGAGACAGAATTGTCGAGCTGATCATTGAGAGAGGCTCAAAATTATGGGGAAAAGATCCATCTGAATTAAGCGAGAATACACGCTTTACAGAGGACGTGAATGCAAAATCTGTTCATATTTCACAGATTACAACATTCTTAGAGGATGAACTCGATATCGAGGTTCCTTACATGAAATTCCGTCGTAACAAGACAATCGGGGAAGCAGCTGATTTCGTTTGTGAATTCTTAGATGATGACGACGAAGCACCAGTTGCTGCACCAAAGGCAGAACCGGTAAAAGAAGAGAAAAAAGAGACAGCACCAGTTGCTTCTTCTGCACCAACAGGCTCTTACAACACAGACGATTATGTTGTAGAGATCGATCCGGCAAAGGACGGTTTTGAACCAGAACCTGGTGTAAAATACATGATCAAAAAAGAAGTTTTCCAGGGTGAAGAAATTGATGCCGTATATCGTGTGGGCCGTAAACCGGTTGCAAATCAGGAAGAAGTTGATCTTGCAAACTCTGAAGATCCAATGGCACGTATGGGACAGGGATTCTGCCCTGCATTCAATCAGAGAAGTTACCTGGCTGCACCAGGAATCATCTGTGATCAGGATGTGGCAGTTACCATGAGAGATGGAGCTGCCATTTATGTTGATATTTACCGCCCGGCAGATTCCGGACCAAATCATCAGGTACCGGTTATCGTATCTTGGAGCTGGTTTGGCAAGAGACCTGGAGATGGTATGTCAGAATGGCAGATTATGGGAGTGCCGCCACAGACTGTATCCAAAATGGCAAAATTCGAATCTCCAGACCCGGCATACTGGTGTCATCAGGGATATGCAGTTGCCAATGTAGATGTCCGCGGAGCTGGTCATTCAGAAGGCGACGTACATATGTTTACACATCAGGACCGTGAAGACGGATATGATTTCGTAGAATGGGTTGCTGTTCAGCCATGGTGTAACGGAAAAGTTGGTATGTCCGGAAACTCCGGTGTTGCAATGCATCAGTGGGGAATTGCAGCAGAACAGCCACCACACCTTGCATGTATGGCACCATGGGAGTGCACCACAGACCTTTACAGAGAGTCCTTCTTCGAAGGCGGTATCCCGGCACTTTCCTTCAACAAATTTATCGCTGCACAGGTTACCGGTAATGGCGGTGTAGATGATCAGGTTGCAATGGCACAGAAATATCCATTTATGAATGGATACTGGAAAGATAAAATTCCAAACTTTGCAAAAGTAACAATCCCTGTTTACCAGACAGCAGGAATGTCCCATTTCCATTTGATGGGTTCTGTAAAAGCATTCCGTTTATGCAAGAGCCGTCAGAAATGGTTAAGAATTCACCGTGACTTCGAGTGGCCGGATACATATACACCAGAAAATCTGGAAGACTTAAAGAGATTCTATGACCGTTACTTAAAAGATATCCATAACGGCTGGGAGATGACTCCAAAGGTACGTGTGGATGTTATGGATGCTTATGATGATGATTACTGCACAAGAAGAGCAGAGACATCCTTCCCATTAGAGCGTACAGAATACCGTAAATACTATTTTGATGCATCTAAACATGTCGGTGGCGATGTTTATGAGATGAGCGAGACACCTGCAGCAACAGAGTCTTCTGTATCTTATGATGGAAAGACAGGACAGGTAGAATTTGACCTTCAGTTTAAAGAAGATACAGAACTTACAGGATACATGAAAGTACATATGTTTGTGGAAGCAGATGGACATGATGATATGGATTTATTTATCAATGTACAGAAAGCTGATGCAGACGGCAACTGGATTCCATGGTTCACACTTGACGAGCCACATCCAGGTGCATGGGGCAAATGCCGCGTTTCACGCCGTGAACTTGACGAGAAGCTTTCAACAGACTTCAACCCGGTATTAAAACATGAGAGAGAGTTAAAACTTTCCAAAGGTGAGATCGTACCGGTTGATATCGCAATCGTACCATCTGCCCGCTTCTGGCATAAAGGTGAGAAACTCCGTGTACAGATCGCAGGACGTTACATCCGTGAAGGATGGTTCGAGCCACTTGCATGGGATGAGGAGAACGTAGGAAATCATATTATCCACACAGGCGGAAAATATGAATCTTACATTCAGGTTCCATACATCGGACCAAAATTTAAACCAGGCACATTTGTATCACGCTAACCCCTAAAAATGCGGCTGTTGCATTAAGACAGAACAAAACATAAGTCTTAGTGCGGCAGCCCATTATTCTAAAGGAGAGAAAAAATGACACTTATCGAGGAATTAACAGAAAAAGCAAAACAGTCCCCAAAACGTGTGGCACTTCCAGAATGTGAAGCAGAGAAAACACTGCTTGCAGCAAGAGAAGTATTAGAAAAAGGAATCGGAACACCGGTATTGGTAAATGATCCGGCAGTGATCGAAGAAACTGCAAAGAAAGCAGGAGTTTCCCTTGAGGGAATGGAAATTGTTGATATTACAGACGAAGCAAAGAAACAGGAAGTAATCCAGAAATATCTGGAAGAACCTCGTATGCTTTCAGAGAAGGCCTGCAACCGCAGAATGAAAAAACCAATCTATTATGCAATGATCTTAGAAGCAGCAGGCTATGTGGACTGTACTTTCTGTGGACATACCAATACAACAGGTGATGTATTGATGTGCGCAATGGACTGCATCGGAATGCAGGAAGGTGTAGATGTTCCATCTATTCTTGCCATTGTTGAGACACCTGGATTTGAAGGACCGGAAGGAAACAGAATCGTATTCGCAGACTGTGGATTAAATCCGGAACCGGGAGCTGAGGAACTTGCTTCTATCGCAATCGCATCTGCGGACAATACAAAGGCACTTATGGGCTGGGAACCAAGAACAGCATTTTTATCTTTCTCAACCTGTGGTTCTGGTACGGCAGGAAGCGTAGACAAAATCTTAGAGGCCTTAAAGATTGCCAAAGAACGTCGCCCTGATCTGAAGATTGACGGAGAATTCCAGTTAGATACTGCAATCGATCCGGCAGTAGCAGCAAAGAAATTAGACCGTCCATCCGATGTTGCAGGAAAAGCAAATGTTTTAATTTTCCCAGAACTGAATGCAGCAAATATCGCAGTAAAACTTGTTCAGAGATTTGCACATGGTTCTGCATATGGACATACACTTTCCGGATTTGCAAAACCGGTTGCAGATTCTTCCAGAGGAGCAACTGTTGAGGAGATCGTAGGAGATATTGCAATGCTTGTTCTTGCAGCAGGAAATTAATCAACATTCATATACTATATAAGGAAGGAAAACAAGATGGCATACAAAATTTTTACGTTAAGCCCAGGTTCTACCTCTACAAAACTTGCAGTTTTTGATGGGGAAGAACTCATTTTCAAAGCAAATGTAACACATGATCCGAAAAAATTAAAAACATTTGCAAGAGTAAATGAACAGCTTCCATACAGAGTGGAAACAATTATGGAAGAATTAAAAAAAGCAGGCATTGATATTAAAGATATGGACGCTTTTGCAGCATATTCCGGCGGACTTGAATCTACACCGGGCGGAATCTTCCCGGTGAATGATAAAATCATCGAAGACTGTACTTCCGGAAGATTAATGGAGCATCCTGCAATCTTGGGAGCACAGATTATCCGCAAATTTGCAGACGAAGTTTCAAAACCTGCTTATCTGGTAAATCCACCGGATGTAGACGAATTCGAAGATGTGGCAAGACTCACAGGAATCAAGGGAATTTACCGTGAATCCCATGTCCATGTATTAAATCAGAAGGAAGTTGCCATGCGTGCGGCAAAAGAACTCGGAAAGAAATACGAGGAGACAAACCTGATCGTCTGCCACGTTGGCGGTGGACTTTCGATCACTGCACAAAAACATGGCAAGATCGTAGATGGAAATGATGTATTGAACGGAGATGGACCAATGGCACCAAACCGTTCCGGATATGTACCACTTATGCCTGTAGTGAAAATGTGTTATTCCGGAAAATACACATTACAGCAGATGAAAGAAAAAATCTCCAAAACAGGAGGATTGATCTCACTTCTTGGCACAGATGATATGCGTATCATTGATAAAAAGATTGAAGAGGGAGACAAATGGGCATCTCTTGTATTCGATAACTTTGCATATCAGCTCGGAAAATACATTGGCTCCTATGCCTGTGTATTAAATGGTCAGGTAGATGCAATTGTCATGACCGGTGGCTGCTCAAAAGATGAGATGTTTATCGAAAAAGTAAAAGAACATACAGGCTGGATCGCACCGATGATCGTATACGGCGGAGATTTCGAGATGGAAGCTTTAGCATCAGGCGCAGTCCGTGCATTAAATGGCGAGGAAGAGTTAAAAGAATATACAGGTGTTCCGGTATGGAGCGGATTCGATTTCGAACCTGAGACAATATAGACTAGCTGTAAGTCTTGAGTTATTACCCTAAAATGTGTTATTGTGTATTACATGAAACAGTAAAGGGGAATGAACATGAATATCCAGAATATACCTTCCATGACAAGTGATGAAATCTATGAGGATATGTGTCTGAAAATAGAAAGACTTGAGTATATGCCGGGAGAAAAATTAAGCGAGAATGAGCTGTGCGGAATATACCATGTATCGAGACATGTAGTCAGAAATGCGCTCGCATTGTTAAAAGGGCGGAGACTTGTAGAAGTATATCCTCAGAGAGGAACCTTTGTAAGTCTTATTGACATGGAGTATATTCAGGATATTTTATATCTGAGGGAGGCTGTGGAGCAGGAGGCACTTGCGAGGATCATGCAGATGAGCGACAGAACGCAGGTACTGCAGAGAATGCGGGTTGCACTCGGAGCGCAGCAGGAACTGAGAGAGGATACAGATTATCATGAGAAGTTTTATGCACTGGATAACATTTTTCATGAAGCACTTTTAGATGCGATCGGAAGACCGAATGTAACAAAACTGATTTCGGAGCCGTATATACATATCAGAAGGTGGAGAAATTTTGAAATCAGATCGAAAAAGAGATTGATCGAGATTACGAATGAACATGAGAATCTCATCTGTGCGATCGAAAAAGGGGATGGAGTGGCAGCAAGAGACTGTCTGCACAACCATTTGGATACTGTAAACCGATATAGTAAAGGTCTGAAAGAAAAAGAAGCACAGTATTTCTTGAACTGATGAAAAAAGAATCTGTACATTCACTTATAACTTTATGTATGGAAACATATAACACTTTTGGAATTAGGCAGATGCTACTTTATATGATAAAATAAAGTCAACAATAACGTGAAAAAATTAACAAAGATTTTTTCGCCGCCTGAGGGCAGAAGGAGAGTAAAATGAAAATTTTAGGTATTTCTTTAGGAACAAAAAACGGTAACAACGATACAATGTGCAGAGTCGCATTGGAAGCTGCAAAGAATGCAGGGGCAGAGATTGAATTTATCCATTTATTTGACTGGGATATCAAATACTGTTCCGGCTGTGTAGCATGTTCACGTGCACTTGTAATGGGAAAGGGAATGGTCTGTACACAGAAGGATGATTACAAAGCATTCTATGAGAAAATGGTAGAAGCAGATGGCGTTTTATTTGTAGATCCTATTTTTGAATCCGGCGCATCCGGTTTATTCCATGCAATTACAGACAGAATGGGACCAGGACATGACGCAGGAATGATGCTTGGAGCAAACTTCCAGATGCTTGAGAAGACAGGAAAAGGTCTTGATCCAAAATATTTCAGACAGAAGCCAGTTTCTTTCGTTGGAATCGGTGGTTCTGACTGGGCAGTACGTGTAGAGACAGATCATGCAATGCTTGCAATGAGTCCGGCATGGAAAGTAGTAGATAATGAATTCTTCTCATGGTGCAAAGACGTTATCATGCAGGATGACAAGATCGAGCGTATGCAGCAGATCGGACGTAACCTTGTAGAAGCAGCAAAAGAAGTAATGGAAGATAATGCAAAAATGCAGATTCCGGTTGCAGAGAATAATAAATCCTACTGGAAAGGAAAAGAAGGAGCATGCCCACATTGCCAGGGAAATAACTTCTATATTTACCCGGGAACAACAAAATGTGTATGTGAGCTTTGCGGACTTGAAGGAACACTTGAAATTGTGGATGGTGCATTCAAATTCAAATTTAATCCAGAAGATGAACACAAAGCACATGATATTATCTCCGGTAAAAAACTTCATGGAGATGACATCTTTGAGAATGAAGGACGTCTTATGAATCTGGGAACAAATGAAGAATTTAAGAGAAGAAAGGCATATTATACAGCAGTATGTGAGCCTACTCCATCCCCATCAAAATAAATTCTTTTAACCATTTCTTGTCAACAAGTTGACAAATAAAAATATGGGAGAAGAAATATGGCAGAAGAACAAAAAAAACCACGCAGACCGGTAGACCCGAATTCTGCAAAATATAAATTAGGACAAATTGCTGCGAAAGCATATTCAGACGCAGCAGAAGCAAAAGAAAGAGGAGAGCTTGTAGGCTGGTGCTCAAGCAACTTTCCGGTGGAGATACCGGAAACACTCGGACTTTATGTAGTATACCCGGAGAATCAGGCAGCGGCAATCGCTGCCCGCGGACACGGGGAAGAAATGTGTCAGATCAGTGAGGAAGACGGATATTCGAACGATATCTGCGCTTATGCGCGTATCAGTCTTGCCTATGCAAAAGTAAAAGATTCCAACGGTGGTCAGGAAATGCCACAGCCGGATTTCCTTTTATGCTGCAATAACATCTGTAACTGTATGATTAAATGGTATGAAAATCTTTCCAGGGAATTAAACATTCCGCTTTTCATGATCGACATTCCATTTAACCCGGATTATGAAGTATCAAAAGCAGAAATCGCATATGTAAAGGCACAGTTTTTGGATTGCATCCACAAACTCGAAGAATTTACAGGAAAAAAATGGAGCGATGAGAAATACGAGGAAGTCAGAGAACTTTCCGGAAGAAGCTCAAGAGCATGGCTTCGTGCAACTGCAAAAGCATGCTATACGCCATCTCCATTTAATGGTTTCGATCTTTTGAACCATATGGCAGTTATGGTTACTGCACGTGGCAAAAAGGAAGCCGCAGAGGCGATGGAACTTTTAGAGAAAGAATACGAAGAAAATCATCAAAAAGGAGAATCTACATTCCGTGTAGAAGAAAAATACAGGATCATGTTCGAAGGAATTGCCTGCTGGCCATGGCTTAGAGTGACATCTACCGGATTAAAGAGCCGTGGAATCAATATGGTAACTACCATTTATGCAGATGCTTTCGGTTTTATCTATGATGATTTTGATGATATGTGCCGTGCATATGCGCAGGTACCGAACGCCATCAATCTTGAAAAAGCAAGAGACAAGCGTGTGAAACTGTGCAAAGACAATCATGTAGAAGGACTTTTAGTACATACGAACCGTTCCTGCAAACTCTGGAGTGGTTTCATGTATGAGATGAGCCGTCAGATTGGCAGTGAGTGCAATATCCCGGTTGTAAGCTTTGACGGTGACCAGGCAGATCCAAGAAACTTCTCTGAGGCACAGTATGACACGAGAGTTCAGGGATTGACTGAGATTATGGAAGCGAACAAGGAGGCGAAATAGAATGAGTACAAAAGAATTGCTCGCACAATTTCATGAAATTGCGACAAACCCTGCAAAAGTGAAAGCTGATTATCTGGCAAAGGGAAGAAAAATAGTTCTTACCACTTATTATACACCGGAAGAGCTGATTCATTCTATGGGCATTGTTCCAATGGCAGCTTATGGTGCAGACATCCAGTTAAATGAGGCAAAAAAATATTTCCCGACTTTTATCTGTTCCGTACTTCAGAGTATTTTGGAACTGGGAATGAGAGGAACCTATGACGGTGTAAGTGCGATCGTCATTCCAAGTCTGTGTGATTCCTTAAAATGTCTTGGTGAGAACTGGAAGTATGCAGTACCATCTATTCCGTTTATTCCAATGACTTATCCACAGAACCGGAAACCGGCATATGGAAAAGAGTTTACAAAAGCTGGCTATGAGAGAGTAAAAGAGGACCTGATCAAAGCAACAGGACTTTCCTTTGACGAGGAAAAATTAAAAGAGTCTATTAAGATTTATAACGAGCATAATGCAGTTATGCGTGAATTTTCCAAAGTGGCAGCAAAACATCCGGAACTTTCTGCACAGGACAGAAGTGATGTGTTTAAGAGTGCCGGATTTATCCTCAAAGAGGAACATACTGCAATGGTAAAAGAACTGCTTGCATCCATGGAAAAGGATACACCACAGGGTGAAAAGACCAAAGTATATGTATCAGGTATTTTAGCAGATGCACCGGCATTTTTGGAGATCTTTGATGAAAATGGACTGATGATAGCAGCAGATGACATTTTCACACAGAGCAGACTTTATAGAACAGACTGCATCACAGACAATGAAGACAGCGCAATGGATGCGCTGGCAGCGAAATTCTCTGCAATGGACAACTGTTCTTTACTATATGATGTAGACAAAAAACGTGTACAGATGATCGTAGATGAAGCGAAGGCAGCAGATGCAAAAGGAGTTATCCTTGTGCTTACAAAATTCTGTGATCCTGAGGAATTTGACAATCCACTGATCAAAAAAGCCTGTGATGCTGCAGGACTTCCTTGTATTGTCGTAGAAGTCGACAGACAGATGGAGAATTTTGAACAGGCACGCACGATGATAGAGACATTTAAGGATTTGTTATAAGGAGAGAATTATGGCAGGATTAAGACGGCCTTTAGAAGGCGTAAAAGTAGTAGAGCTTGCTACATTTATTGCAGGCCCATGTTGTGCAAGATATCTTGCAGATTTAGGGGCGGAGGTCATTAAAGTAGAGTCTCCAAAAGGAGATCCGCTCCGTTTTACAGCAGTAAATGAAGGACGTCCGTTCGGAGATGCAGAGGATACTTCATTTACCGTGGAAAACACAGGAAAAAAATGTGTAACATTAGATACAAAAAGTGAAGCCGGAAGAGGAGCATTAGAGAAGCTGATCGCTGAGGCAGATATTTTTATTACCAATATCCGTCCAAACGGCTTGAAGAGATCTAATCTTGATTATGAGACACTTCACGCAAAATATCCAAAACTTGTATTCGGTTATGTCAGCGGTTACGGAGAAAAGGGACCGGACAAGGATCTTCCGGGATTTGACTTTACCGCATATTTTGCCCGTGGTGGAATTATGGGAACCATGTATGATGTGGATTCCATGCCAATGAGCCCGATTGCGGGATTTGGTGATCATCAGGTTGGAATGTATCTTGCATCCGGTATTTTGGCAGCCCTTTACAGAGCAAGAGAGACTGGAGAAGGAGATCAGGTAACAGTCAGTCTGTTCCACACGGCATTATGGGATATTGCTTTATTTTTACAGGCAAACCAGTATGGAGATTCTTCTACACAGTTCCCAATCAGCCGGAAGCTGACTGCAAATCCATTAAATGTTGCACATAAATGTGGAGATGGAAAATGGATTCAGATCGCAATGCCAAGATATGATTTCCACTATCCTCTTTTCATGAAAGTGATTGAGAGAGAAGATCTGATCGATGATGAAAGATTCTATCCGCAGAAAAATCTCCAGAGCCATTTAGAGGAATTTTATAAGATTCTGGACGCAGAGATCGGAAAGTACACATTAGAGGAAATGTGCAAAAGAATGGATGAGGCAGATTTACCATATGCTGTCTGCCAGACCTGGAATCAGATTTTAAATGACCCGCAGGCATGGGGTTCCGATGCACTTACAAAAGTAAAATTCCCAAATGGAAACGAACGTACAATGGTCAGAACACCTGTTATTTTTACAGACACTGATCTGCCGGAATATGAAAGAGGCGGATTTTTAGGTGAGGATACCGAGAGTGTGTTAGCGCGCTTAGGATACAGCAAGGAGCAGATTCAGGCGATGATCGAGGCTGGAGAGGCAACTGGCTGCAAGAGAATCGGATAAAAGGCAGGGAAAATATATGTATACACTGGGAATAGATATTGGATCTACGACCTCAAAATGCGTTATTTTAGAAGACGGCAGGATAATCGTGGCAAAGTCACTGGTAAAAGCCGGAACCGGAACAAGCGGACCGGATGGCGCATATAACGAGGTGCTTCGCAGTGCAGGCCTTACGCAGGATGAAATAGCATTTACAATGGCAACCGGATATGGAAGAAAAACATATCCGGCTGCAGATGCTGAAATGAGTGAATTAAGCTGTCATGGAAAAGGCGTCTTTTTTATGGAGCCGGAGTGCCGTACGATCATTGACATTGGAGGACAGGATGCGAAGGTGATTCTGCTTTCTTCCAATGGAACAATTTCTAATTTTGTTATGAATGATAAATGTGCAGCTGGTACTGGACGTTTTTTGGATGTCATGGCTGGAATCCTGCAGCTTGATATAAGCGAGCTGGAACAGTATGCAGCAAAATCAGAACATCCATGCAGCATATCGAGCACATGCACTGTATTTGCAGAATCCGAGGTGATCTCTCAGCTTTCAAACAATGTGGATTTAAGCGATCTGGTGGCAGGAATCTGCTCATCGGTAGCAAAGAGAACCGCTGCGCTTGCAAAGAGAACTGCAATTACAGATAAAGTCTGCATGAGCGGTGGAGTGGCAAAAAACGGTGGTGTAAGGAATGCACTTGCAAAAGAACTCGGCAGAGAAGTTATCCAGGTAAAAGATGCGCAGTACATGGGCGCATTAGGAGCTGCGTTGGCAGCATATGATAAAATCAAAGGATAGAAATTTTTTTGCTTTTGTTTATAACTTATAATTATTGAACATATACAAATAAAGGTATAAGCAAAATGCACAATAAAACTTGCTAAAACTTGTCAACTAGTTTACAATATTCTACATAAGGTTGTTAAAAAAATGACAATCTTTAAAATACTAGAGGATGTTTTAGGAGGTTTTTATGAACAACAAAAAAACAGGTGCCTTCAATCTTGGAGGCAGGGGATTTCTGATGGTAATCCTTTCATTTTTATCATGCTACATGTATTCCGCACTTACATCAGACATGATCAATGTAATGCCGGATGCATACGCCGGAATTTACCAGATTGACGCAAATGCAATTGCAACGCTTCCAACCATTGCAGCGTTTGTAGGCATTATTACCTCAATCATCTGGGGAAAATTGATGTCAGTTTCAACAGCATCTAAGATGTGGTCAGTTTCCATGTTCATTACAGGTATTTTTGCAATTATCTGGTCAACAGGAAAGACATTTCCGGTTTTTGCGATTGGATACTTTGTCTGTTATGCATGTACGCTGGCATCTGCAATGCTTTTAAGCTATCAGGTACTTGCTTACTGGTTCCCAACCAAGAGAGGTGCAGCACTTGGTATTGCAACCGCAGGATTTCCACTTTCTGCTGCTACAACAGCTAATTTCTGTGGAATGTTTGCAGGAACAGGACATCCGGAGATGTATTTTAGAATTGTAGGAATCATTGCACTTGTTCTTGGAGTAGTGATTTTACTTGTAGTAAGAGACTTCCCGGAAGAAGTTGGGGCATATCCGGACAACAATAAAGAATTTGATTTTGAAACAGAAAAGAAGAAACATAAAGAAAATCTTGAATATTTAAAAAAATCAAAATGGACTGTAAAGAAATGTCTTATGACGGGACGTATGTGGGTTTTATGGGTTGCAGTAGGAGCAACAGGTTTCCTTTCCATGGGAATTATGTCAAACTTTGTAGGAAAATTCCTTGAGCAGGGTTATGATATGGGAACTATTATGGTAATGCTTGCTGTTTCCGGTGTACTTGCAATTCCGGGTTCCATGATCGTCGGCTGGTTAGACGTCAGATTTGGAACAAAGAAGGCTGGAGTTATCGTAAATGCAGCAGCACTTATCGCAGTTGTATTTAATCTTACATCCATCCGCCCATTACACTTTATCTCACTTCCAATCTTAGCTTGTATGTTAGGAGGATCTTCAAACCTGATGGCTTCCTGTACATCTGCAATTTGGGGAAGATATGATTTCCAGAATGCTTTCCGTGTCATTCAGCCACTTAATTCACTGATGACTGGTGTCGGCATCACAGTTGTATTCATTATCGGACACAATGTAAGCTACTGGATGGCATACGCAGCTATGGCAGTGATCGCAGCAGCAGGATTAATTGCTATGATCGCATTGAAAGTAGAGCCAATTGATGATGAAGTAAGATAAACCATTATAAAAAAGAAAAACTAATTTTAAGGCATTTCGTTTATTGATTTCCAGACAAAAAGGTCATAGAAACTGATAAAAGAAATGCCTTTTTTACTTTACAAATTGCCGGTGTACTGCTATGATAAATGTATCAAACTTGTCGACAAGTTAACAAGAGGCAGATATGGAACAAAACAATATTTTAGAAAGTGACAGATTATTAGAAAAGACAATTGCACAATGTTTTGAATACAGAGTAAGTCTTACGCCAGATGCTCCTGCCGTTGAGTTTGAAGGAGAGAGAATTTCCTGGAACGAGTTAGACAGGTTATCTGACTGGCTTGTATGGCGGTTTGATTTCCTTGGAATAAAAAGAGGAACAAGAGCCGGAATCTGGTGTGGTAATAATCTTCAGTGGATTATTGTATTCCTTGGACTGCAGAAGATAGGTGCGACAGCCGTTTTGATCAATCCGGGGTATTTAGCGGATGAGCTTCATAAAATAATATCTTATTCAGATGTAGAGTATCTGTTTTATGGAGAGGAATTCAAAAATGCAGATCTGACAAAGATACTTGCGGAAGTGGATATTTCCACAACACCGAATTTAAAACAGACAATTCCGATCGAACTGAAAGCTGCCATTGATTTTATGAAAAAAGGTGCAGAAGAACTGACAGAGGCACAGAAGCAAAGAATTTATGAGTTAAAGCAGCTTCCCGATTGTAAAGATACCGCATGTATGTTGTTTACTTCGGGAACAACCGCTCTTCCAAAGGGTGTATTACTTACCCATTATAATCTTGTGAATGATGCCATGTTTACTGCAAAGGCAATGCACTGGGAAAAGGATGATAAAATCTGTGTGATGGTTCCGCTTTTTCACTGTTTTGGAATGACAAGCTGTCTGCTTGCAAGTGTGATCTGCGGAAGCTGCCTGTATGTTATGAAGTATTATAGGACCATTAATGCACTTGAGGGGATCGACAATCATGGATGTACCGTTTTAAACGGTGTTCCGTCGATGTTTCTTGCCATGGTGCACAACAGGCATTTTGAGGAATTTAAGCTTAACAGTTTAAAATCTGGAATTATCGCAGGTTCCCCGCTTTCGGCATCTGATTATAAAATGATCTGCGAAAAACTTGGTATGGAGAAACTCCAGATGTCTTACGGACAGACTGAGACTTCACCGGGAATCAGCTTTTCTGAATATGATGAGACAATCGAACAGAAATGTGACAATGCAGGGTTCATTATTCCATTTATCGAGGTGTGTGTCTGGGATTTAGAGGGAAATCAGAATATTTATCATTGTGATGTCTTAAAACCGGATGGAAGGATACTTGGAAGAGAGGAGACCGGGGAGTCACATATCCACTATACAAGTCTTATCGGAGATAAGAGAAATGCGGTGTGTACCAGAGGTACATTTTTTTCCAGAGGAGAAATCGGTGTCAGAGGATTTAATGTGATGAAAGGGTACTTCAGGAGAGAGGAAGCCACCAGGGAGGCACTGACCGAGGATGGTTTTATTCATACCGGAGACCTTGGATTCGTAGATGACAGTGGCAGGATACACATAAGCGGAAGAATCAAGGAAATGATCATCCGTGGTGGAGAAAATATAAGCCCGGTGGAGATAGAGGAATGTATCCGGATGTTTCCGCAGGTGCGGGATGTTAAGGTGGTCGGTGTCCCACAGGCAGTTTTGCAGGAAGAAATAGCGGCGTGCATTGTTTTGAGAAAAAACTGTGAACTGACAAAGGAAGAGATTACAGCGCACTGCAGCAAATATCTTGCGGCATATAAAGTTCCACGGTATATCGAGTTTTTTGAAGAACTTCCGGTAAATTCGAGCAACAAGATAAAAATAGGTGAGTTAAAAGAGAGAATGAGAGTGCTTGCACTCGCAAATAAATAGATTTATGCGGTTTGACGCATATTTTATAAGGAGGTAAAAAATGATTCTTTCAAAGGAACATGAACTGATGAGAAAGAACTTCCGCAACTTTGCGGAAACTGAATTTACAACAGAAATTCAGGAGCAGTTAGACAGAGAAGGTGGATTTAACTGGGACATCTGGAAAAAGATTGCAAAATATGGTTTTGCAGGAACAAAAATCCCGGTAGAATATGGCGGACAGGGTGGTGACTATCTTGCATACGCACTTATGAATGAGGAATTTGCCCGCGTATGCCCGGTACTTGCAATTTATGCCAATACACCGAACTCTCTTGGTGGTGGTCCATTATTACAATGCGGCAATAAGGAGCAGCTTGAAAAATACTTAACTCCTGCTGCAAAAGGTGAAAAACATATTGTGTTTGCATTGACAGAGCCGGGAGCAGGTTCTGATCCGGGAAGCATGATAACAAGAGCAACAGCAGACGGAGATTACTATGTATTAAACGGACGTAAATGCTTTATTTCCGGAGCACCGATTGCTGATTATGCGATCGTATACGCAAGAACAAATCCGGAATTAAAAGGTGCAAAAGGAATTTCCATGTTTATCGTAGATATGCATTTAGATGGAGTTTCCTGTGGAAAACCAGAACCTAAGATGGGAATTAACGGTTATCCGACAAGTGATATTGTTTTTGAGAATGTCCGCGTACATAAGAGTGATCTGTTAGGACCTTTAGACAAAGGTTATGCAGTTGCAATGAAAACACTTGATGGCGGTCGTCTTGGTGTTGCAGCACAGTCCCTTGGTATCGCCCAGGGAGCATTAGAAGAGGCCATTGCTTATGCAAAAGAAAGAAAACAGTTTGGTAAACCGATCAGCTACAACCAGGGTGTAAGCTTTATGCTCGCAGATATGGCAACTGAGATCGAAGCAGCCAGAAACTTAATTTACAGTGCAGCACAGGCAAAAGACATGGATGCAAAAGATGCTTCCACACAGTGCTCCATGGCAAAATACTATGCTTCTGAAATGGCAAACCGTGTTTGTGCAAAAGCAATTCAGATTCATGGTGGATATGGATTTATCAAGGATTACAAAGTAGAGAGACTTTACAGAGATGCGCGCGTCATGACATTGTATGAAGGAACCAGTCAGGTACAGCAGATCGTCATCTCAAGAAGTCTGTTAAAATAAAAAGTACGGAATCGTTTGAAAAGGAGAATTTGAAATGAGAATATATGTATGTGTAAAGCAGGTTCCGGATACTTCCGGAAAAGTTGCTGTAAACGCAAACGGTACGCTTGATCGTGCATCAATGGCAACTATCACAAACCCGGACGATTTAGCAGCAGTAGAAGCAGCTTTAAGATTAAAAGATGAAACAGGTGCAAAGGTTACAGTTGTTTCCATGGGACCGCCACCAGCAGAAGGAATGTTGAGAGAGTGTATCGCAATGGGAGCAGATGATGCAGTTCTGATCTCGGGACGTGAATTTGGAGGTTCTGATACATTTGCAACTTCACAGATTATCGCAGGTGGATTATCCAATCTCGGAGTTGGACCGGAAGATATTATTTTCTGTGGACGTCAGGCAATTGACGGAGATACCGCTCAGGTAGGACCACAGATTGCAGAAAAATTAAATATCCCACAGGTTACTTATGCAGCTGAAATCCACAAAAACGGAAATACACTTACTGTAAAACGTCTTTTAGAGGATGGATATATGACAGTTGAGGTTTCCACACCATGTCTTATCACATGTGTGAAAGAATTAAACCAGCCACGTTACATGACGGTAAAGGGAATCTTAGAGTGTTATAAAAAACCATTTACCGTATTAGATTATGAGGCTTTAAAAGATGAACCGTTAATCGATCCGACAACTATTGGATTAAAAGGTTCCCCTACTAATATTTTCCGTTCTTTTACACCACCACAGAAGGGTGCAGGAAAAATGTTACAGGGTTCCAATGAAGAAATGGTAAAAGAACTGGCAGAAAGTCTTGCCAAAAAGCACGTAATCTAAGGAGGAAAAAGATATGGCATTTAATAGTGCAGCAATAGAAGAATTCAGCGATATCTGGGTGTTCTGTGAGCAGCGTGAAGGCAAGCTTATGAGCACGGATATTGAACTTATCAGTGAAGGAAGAAAACTTGCAGATGAGCGCGGTTGTAAACTCGTCGGACTTTTACTTGGCGCAGACGGAATCGAGAGTGCAGCAAAAGAACTTGGCGGATATGGTGCAGACAAAATTATTGTAGCATCGGATGAGAGACTTGCCGTGTATACAACAGACGCATATACAAAAGTGATCTGTGATGTGATCATGGATAAAAAACCAGAGGTATTCCTTGTTGGAGCATCGAATATCGGTCGTGATTTAGGACCTCGTGTTGCAGCAAGATTACATACAGGACTTTGTGCAGACTGTACACATCTGGATATTAATATGGATATCTATACAGACTTTTTAAGAGAGGCATCTACGATTGATGTTGATTCTGTAAAGTTTGATATGGAAGACAAAAATATGAAAATGACACGTCCGGCTTTCGGCGGACATATGATGGCTACTATCATCTGCCCAAGATTCCGTCCGTGTATGGCAACTGTCCGTCCGGGTGTTTTGAAGAAAGCGCCTTTTGACCAGGCAAAAGCAGATGCAGTAGAAATCGAAAAAGTACAGGTAAATCTTTCTGACAGCGATTTGAAGACAAAAGTAATCGAAGTTGTAAAAGAATCCAGAAAAATGGTTGACCTGCTTGGTGCAGAAGTCATCGTTTCTGTCGGAAATGGTATCAGCAAAAATCCGGAAAAAGGAATCGAATATGCAAAACAGCTTGCAGAGGCACTTGGTGGCGGTGTAGTGGGAGCTTCCCGTGCCGTTACAGATGCCGGCTGGCTTACCGCTGATCATCAGGTTGGACAGACTGGAAAAACAGTACGTCCGAAAATCTACGTTGCACTTGGTATTTCAGGAGCAATCCAGCATAAAGCCGGAATGCAGGACTCTGAACTTATCATTGCAGTAAATACAAATGAAGATGCTCCAATTTTTGAAGTGGCAGATTATGGAATCGTCGGAGACCTCTATGAGATCGTTCCACTTATGATACAGGAAATTCAGAAAGTAAGAGCATAAATCGAGCATCCAAGATGCGGTTTTTTTGAATGTGGTGCCGAATATTTACAATGATGTTATAAAAAATGAATAAAAGAAGTTCCCCGAATGCATACTAAAACAAAAAGAAAGTGTGGAATCAGTATGCAGAAGGGAAAACAGAGCCTCTGTTTTACAGAGGCTCCTTTTATTATCAGCACAGCCAACATTGTTGGGAAAAAAGAGGGAGAAGGTCCTCTGGCAGCTCATTTTGATGTGATCGGAGAGGATGACAAATTCGGACAGAACACATGGGAGGAGGCAGAGAGCACCCTGCAGAAGGAAGCTTTTACCATGGCAGTTGGCAAGGCAGGACTTAAAAAAGAAGATATCCGGTATCTTTTTGCGGGAGATCTTCTCGGACAGACGATCGCAACATCTTTCGGCGTGCTGGATTTTCAGGTGCCGCTTTTCGGACTATACGGGGCATGCAGCACGTGCGGAGAATCATTGTCGCTTGGCGCAATGTGTGTGGCGGCAGGCTATGCCGACCATGTTGTGACCATGACATCGAGCCATTTCGCCAGCGCAGAGAAACAGTTCCGTTTTCCTTTGGAATACGCCAATCAGCGACCAAAATCTGCAACCTGGACAGTGACCGGAAGTGCAGCTTTTGTGCTTGGAAAAGAAAAGGGAATCGCAAAGATCACAGGAATCACAACCGGAAAAATCGTGGACTTCGGGATCAAAGATTCCATGAATATGGGCGCTGCCATGGCACCTGCAGCGAAAGATGTGATCAAACAGCATTTTGAAGATTTCGGATGCAGTGAAAAAGAATACGACAAAATCATCACAGGAGATCTTGGAACGATCGGACAGGAAATCCTTATTGATCTGCTGTTAAAGGACGGCTACGATATCAGCAAAATACACACAGACTGCGGCATCGAGATTTTTGATGCGCAAAACCAGAATACCGGGGCAGGAGGCTCCGGCTGTGGATGTTCTGCGGTGACATTAAGTGCTTATTTTCTAAAGCAGATCGCAGATGGAACGTTAAAAAGAATTTTATTTGTGCCGACAGGAGCATTGCTTTCCACCGTGTCTTTTAATGAAGGAATGAATGTGCCGGGCATTGCCCACGCGGTTGTGATTGAGCATGTCGATGCGTAAAAAGGAGGAATTATGGATTATGTAAACGCGTTCTGGGTAGGTGGACTGATCTGTGCAATCGTTCAGATACTCATGGAAAAAACAAAAATGCTCCCGGGAAGAATCATGGTGTTGTTAGTGTGCCTTGGGGCGGTACTTGGAGCTTTGCAGATCTATGAACCGTTTCTGGAATTTGCAGGCGCCGGTGCGAGTGTACCGCTGCTTGGTTTCGGAAATGTTCTTTGGATGGGCGTAAAAGAAGCAGTTGATGAGAATGGATTTATCGGCATTTTTATGGGAGGCTTCAAAGCGAGTGCAGTCGGTATTTCCGCAGCACTGATTTTCTCTTATATCGCAAGTATCATCTTTCAGCCGAAAATGAAAAAGTAAGTGGCAGTTAAGAAATGGCAAAGAAATTGTCAGACCCCGATTACAAAATAAAAGGTATAGCGTATAATACAGTTATATTTTTATGGATGACGGGGTACGGGTATGGAGAAAGAAAAGTTGAAAGCCTATGGCATTGATTATGAAAATGCAGTGAAACGTTTTGCCGGGAATGAGGCTTTGTACGAAAAATTTTTAGTGAAATTGACAAAAGACGATCATCTTGCAATCGGGGAACAGGCGCTTGCAGAAGGACGTTATGAGGATGTGTTAGAGGCAGTCCATGCATTAAAGGGTGTTGCAGGAACACTTGGAATGACGGATTTATTTGAGGCAGCTTCACAGGTGGTCGCATCCATACGCAAACAGGAATTAAGCCACCTGCCGGAGCAGATGGCAAAAGTGCGTGCTGAATTTGAAAAAGCCTGTGAAGCAGTGTCCTGATTCGTGATAATAGAATGGTATTGTATTATAGAAATTAATTTAGAACAAAACAGGTCTTGTACTGTCTAATTCGCGGAGCAAAGTTGCAAAGTCAGCATGTTCTTCCGGAAGCTTCCAGCAGAGAATGGAAGGATGATAAGCATTCTGCAGCACATATTCTGTGAGCAGATTTTTACAGTCAGCCTCATCTGTGGAAAGATTGCAGAGCTCCTTTAATTCCACACAGGCGAAAGTGCCGTCCTCGTCCATATCGTCGTAGACAAATGGATCGGATTCTAAAATATGGACAAGGTCATTTTCCGGGATACACAGACCATTTACGGTAATATCACTGCCGGATTCCATTTTGAGATTGCGCAGACCAAAAGGAAGTACGATCTGGTCTTCTATGGTGCCATTTACAATTAATCCTGCAACAACCACGTAAAGTTTTGGAGAAGTTTTTCCATTCCAAAGGCATGGGTTGGTCAGACGACAGATATATTCCGGTGCGGTGGCTGGCACACTTTTGTTGGCAAGCATGGTTCCGGTGGTCGTAAGCACAGTGTAGGAGATCATGGCATCTTCCGGGAGATCCTTTGCGGAGGCAAGAATCCGGATGCTGGCAGAGGATGATGAGATCTCCTGTGGAATGACAGTAAGTCCTGCATCTCCAAAATGATCCAGTGAAAAATGATATTTTCCTACAATAATAAGGCTGGCATCTAAGCATGGAACTTCGCCGTCACAAACAATATCCAGTTCATTGTCACCATTTACAATGTAGTCCGTCACATCGATACGGTAAAGCGTATAAATGCCGTTGTGTGTGCCTATTTTTTCCTGATTCATAAAAACTTCCATGGAAGACGAAGCACCCAGAAGTTCCAGATAATAACAATATTCATCTTCTTTATTTAATGGAAGGATTCGTTTGTGGACAGATTTATTGTCCGCTCTCTTTTCGGTGGATAACATCCAGTCAGAGTTTATATTCAGAATATTTCGCATGTAATATCTCCTTAACCTTGAAAAATCGATTAGTTTAACGGTATTTTATCATATTGCCAGGGTAAATTCTATTGTTACTTTATTTTTAAACCGGAGGTTAATAGCGTAGTGTAGGCAGATTTTGTGGCTACATTCATAACGTAAATCAGGGCAGATATCAAAGTCTGTGCACAAGTCAGTCACTGCGTAAATAAAAAGAAAAATCGTACAAACAAATATGATTTCCTTTGTGAGCTCTGCGAACAGGAACATCATATTTCGTTTGTACGATTTTCTTTTATATACACTAATAATTTGACTTGTGAATGGATCTCCTATATCTGCCCTTTATAACCCTATAACATAGCTACAAAATCTGCCTGCATTACTGTGTTAACCTCCGGTTTACAAATACTTGCGTATTTCTTCAATCAGGGAAGTATATTCTTCCTCTGATAAAAACTTCTCACCAGGATTCATGGCAAACACCCCACCCCATTCATATCTGTCTCCTGCCTTATTTCTGGTTGAAATGAACAGCGAAACCAGCGATTTCATCTTTTAAGTAAGCAACAGTGATATTTCCTTTTGCATCATATTTGAAGGAAGACTCATCAAATACAAAACCACGTTTCTCTAAGTGGTAGATCGCACGTGCAAGGTAGTTTGTCTGGATTGCGATATGACCGCAGGTTCCACGACCTGGATTTTTCATCATTTCGATGAGAGATCCAACGAACATAGAGCTGTTTCCAACTTTTACATCCTGACCAAGTAAAGTAGCGAATTTTGCAGAATCAGAAGCAGCAGCTTCCTCAGATGCATTATTTACACCAACATGAAGAAGTTTGAATCCTAACATAGTAGATACAGCTTCTTTTGTGAGAGCAGTGATGCCTGCCCAGTCTTTTGCTGCAACAAGGTCTTTGCTTACCATCCAGGAACCGCCACAGGCGATGATTCTGTTGAAATCAAGGTAGTTTGTAAGGTTCTTTGCGTTAATTCCGCCAGTTGGCATGAATTTCATATTTACATAAGGAGCTGCCATGGATTTGATCATATTTAATCCGCCGGCTGCCTCTGCTGGGAAGAATTTTACAACATCAAGACCAAGTTCAATGGCAACTTCCACATCACTTGGGTTAGAGCATCCAGGAGTAACAGGGATTCCTTTTTCTACGCAGTATTTCACAACTTTTGGATTTAAGCCAGGGCTTACGATGAATTTTGCTCCGGCATTGACAGCACGGTCAACCTGCTCAGTTGTAAGAACTGTTCCGGCACCAACTAACATTTCCGGGAACTGTTCTGCCATAATACGGATAGATTCCTCAGCGGCAGCAGTACGGAATGTGACTTCTGCACAAGGAAGACCTCCGTCACATAATGCCTTTGCTAAAGGAGCAGCGTCCTCTACGTGATCGAGAGCGATAACAGGTACGATACCAATTTTAGAAATCTCTTCTAATACTTTGTTCATGATGATTCTCCTTATCATTCTTATTTTGTCATCCAGTGGATGATTGTGTTCTTTTACAAAGTTCCATTATATGAAACAATGTTCCATAAAACGATACGATTTTATTATAACATCAGAAAAGAGGATGTCAATAGTTCCGCTCCAATTCCCTTGACATTTCAATATCTAACTGTTAAGATGAAAAAAAGATTGTTTCACAATATGGAACGACAAACTGAAATGTGAAACATAAAGTGATTCGTCAGAACACCGAAAGCTTATGCATGGGGTTCTGAACAATCGCAGCATAAGAATTAAGAAAGGGACACCTACGATGGCAGAAGAAAAAGAAACAAAAAATCCGGTGCAGTCAGCGGAGCGTATTTTCCAGGTGCTGGAGATGTTAGCGGAGCATGGCGAAATGGGATTAATGGAGATCAGCACAGAACTCGGACTTCACAAAAGTACAGTCCACCGCTTATTGATGTCCTTGATCTATATGGGCTACGCGAAGCAGGATGAGACAACACAGAAATACATGCTTTCCTATAAGATCGTGAGCATGGCTGGCAAGATTTTGGAGCGTACCGATATTTTACAGATCGCAAAACCTTATATGGAGCGGCTGTCCGACATCAGCGGAGAGGCAGTGCATCTGGTACAGCGCGAAGGCAACAATATTTTATACATCTATAAAATAGAAGCAAAAGTTGGAACGATCCGCATGGTTTCCCATGTGGGAATGGTGCATCCAATGTATTGTTCCGGTGTCGGCAAGGCGATCATGGCAACACTCCCGGAAAAGGAAGTCAAGCAGATCTGGAATGAGAGCATTATTGAGAAGAAAACGGACAAAACAATCACCGATATTGATGATATGATGCAGGTGTTAGCGGAAGTCCGCAAGAACGGTTATGCGTTAGATGATGAGGAAAATGAGGAAGGAGTGCGCTGCATCGCTGCCTGCCTGCGTGGTTACAGCAAGGAAGTGAAATATGCATTCAGCATTTCCGGACCGGTCAGCCGTATGACGAGAGAACGCGTGGAAGAACTTGCTGTGGATGTGAAAAAAGTGCAGGAAGAATTATCAAGGGAACTGGGGTATTATCCACAAAATTAAATTTTTTTACAGAAAATGTATAAGAAAAATAAGGATGGTCATACTATTTTCGAAGAACAGAGCAAGAGCACTCTGTGAAAGAAAAGGAGAAATGACTATGAGAAAGTGGAAATTACTTTTGGCAGGAATGATGCTTACGTTATCTTTAAGTGCTGTGACAGGCTGCGGAAATAATACCGCAAACGATAAAAATAATGGCACAAACGGTACAAACACAAGCACGGAAAACCGTCTGAACAACAATGCGGACACCACCACAGACAAGGACAAAAATAATATCGGCACCACAGAGGATAAGGGCAAGGATAACAACCGTGTGGATGATAACGGCAACGTGATCGAGGATGTAGTGGACGGTGTTGGCGATGCCGGCAAAGATGTGATCGATGGTGTGGAAAATGGTGTGGATGATCTCACAAACGATGCAACCGGCGGAAACGCAGAGAATACCAACGGAACCGGCGGAAATGGAACTGCAAATCCGTAAATGATAGAGAAATACAAAAAAAGAAACGGCTTATCGTTTCTTTTTTTGTGCCTGTTTATTCAGATACATTTCATGGTCTGCCTTGTCAAGCAGATTGCGGAGCGTACAATCTTTGTAATTCATGGAGTAGCTGTAACCATAGGCGTAACTGATCGCATCCGGCATATTGCCGGGCTGATACTGTTTGACCGTAGCATGTAGTTTTTCCAACAGTTCGTCTGCCTGCCCGGAGGTGGTGTCATATAAAATAGCGATAAATTCGTCACCGCCGTATCTGCCGACAAAATCTTTTTCAGGAACTACCTTTCTTAAAATGTGGGCAAAACTGGCAATCATCGAATCCCCGGCAGCGTGTCCGATGGTATCGTTCACTTCTTTTAAATTATTTAAGTCGAACATAACAAAACACAGTGGCTCAGTGATAAACCCGGAAGTGTTCAAAAGGTCTTCACAGCGGCTTTTGTTTGGAAGTCCGGTGTGCACATCCAGATAGGCTTTCTGGGATAAAATACGATTTTCCCTGACGGCCTGAATGTGCTGGATGTGCTGCTGGACGATCAAAAAGATTAACAATAGTATATCAAGCGCAGAAATAATCTCGGTCAGCCGGATCCGTGCTGCAACCTTTTCCGAGTACTGTTCGGCAGCAGTCACCGTCTCATCGGCATACTCAAAATAAGTTTCACTCATTGAGACAACATTGGTGTTTTCATAGCCCTTTTCACGAACGGTATAAATCTCTTCTTTCAGTAGTTCCCAATATTCAATCTGATTGTCCAGACACTGCTGGTAAACCGGATCTTTCAGGCTTACCAGATTATAATTTCCATCTTCATATTTTAAACCGGACAAAATTTGATCCAGATACTGGATCTGCATATCATTTGCTGTTCCGGTAATCTCGAGCTTGACTTCACGCTGTGTGGCTCCACGCACAAGACCGGCATAGTTCACCACGTGGGCAGTTCCCTGTAGATTCTGGATCTGCACCATCATAAAAATGACAAGGAAAATCAAAACGAAGATCAGAATTTTCTGCAGCAGTGGGGCAGCCTGTTGTTCTGCCTGTTTCATTTGTCTGCTAAAAGATTTTTTATCTGTATACATGAGTTGCCTTTCCGAAAGTTTTTTTATGTAGCTGTATTCTAACCCATAAAATCCGGATGGTCAAATATTATCATGCTTTTCAAAGAAAATATCTTAAATAAAAATGAAATCTTGCCAAATTAGTTGTGATTCATTTTCATTTGAATTATAATAAACCCATCGCATTTTTTGAGGGCGGTGAAAACAGAAAGCAATTTCAGGGATATTAAGGAGATTTCAATGTCAGATAATGATTTCAGAGAGGTGATCGACGGAGAAGAGAACAAAGAGCCGGCAGCCTCTGACAATAATTTACATACAACGGAAGCAGAGAGTGCGGAAGTGGTGAACAGCACGGCAGATGCACAGGAGAGTGATGAGAAGAAGGATGATGAGTACGAGGAGATCTGCTACATCTGTCACAGACCGGAGCACATAGCAGGAAAAATGATCAGGATCCCAAACAGCATTTCCATCTGTCATGACTGTATGCAGAGAACGTTCGACAGCATGAATGGCACAGGATTCCCTATGGGTGATATGATGAACATGGGAAGTTTTAATAATATGAATCTGGATAAGATGCCAAATATCAGCATGATCAATCTCTCTGATCTGCAAAATATGATGGGCGGTATGCCAAACAGCCAGAAGATCAAGAAAAAGAAACCAAAAGAGGAGAGAAAGCCGGAGATTGATATTCATGCAATCCCGGCACCACATAAGATCAAAGCGTCACTGGATGAGTATGTGGTCGGACAGGAACATGCCAAAAAAGTCATGTCTGTAGCAGTTTACAATCATTACAAGAGAATTGCTTCTGATGTGCAGGACGGTGTGGAGATCGAAAAATCCAACATGCTCATGATCGGACCGACTGGAAGTGGTAAGACTTATCTGGTCAAGACACTGGCAAGATTATTAGATGTGCCGCTTGCCATCACGGACGCAACTTCCCTGACAGAAGCCGGTTATATCGGTGACGATATCGAGAGTGTAGTCAGCAAACTTTTAGCGGCTGCTGACAATGATGTGGAGCGCGCAGAGCACGGCATCATCTTTATCGATGAGATCGATAAGATCGCAAAGAAGCGCAACACAAATCAGCGCGATGTCAGCGGAGAATCTGTCCAGCAGGGAATGTTAAAGCTGTTAGAGGGTGCGGAAGTGGAAGTGCCGGTAGGAGCAAGCAGCAAAAACGCCATGGTTCCGATGACAATGGTGAACACGAAGAACATTCTTTTTATATGCGGAGGAGCGTTCCCGGATCTCGAAGATATCATTAAGGAGCGTCTGAACAAAGAAGCTTCCATTGGATTTAAAGCAGATCTGAAGGACAAATATGACAATGACGAGAACCTGCTTGCAAAAGTGACGACAGAAGATGTGCGCAAATTTGGTATGATCCCGGAATTTTTAGGACGTCTGCCGGTCATGTTCACATTGGAGGCGCTGACGGAAGATATGCTTGTGCGTATTTTAAAAGAGCCGAAGAATGCAATCATCAGGCAGTATGAGAAGCTGCTTGCCATGGATGAGGTAAAGCTTGTATTTGACGAGGATGCGCTTCACTCTATCGCAAAGGAAGCAAAAGAGAAAAAGGTAGGAGCGCGTGCGCTCCGCTCTATTATCGAAGATTTTATGTTAGATATCATGTATGAGATCCCGAAGGATGACAATATCGGCATGGTGACGATCACAAAAGATTATGTAGAGAAAAAGGGCGGACCGCTCATTACGATGCGCGGCTGTGCAGCGATCGAAGAAAAACCTGCAATTTAAAGGAATAAAAGACAAAACTCCGGCATTTATTGTAAAAATAGGTGTGCGGAGTTTTTTATGTCTGACTGTGAAGAAAAGATTTATTCCAATGATTATGTGGATTTTATCATATCGAAAGACGTTTTGGATGTGATTGACCTTCAAAGTGATTGTATCCAGCGGATCGAGGAGGAAAACGATATTTATTTTTATCCGAGGAGTTTTTTCCAGATATTTGATTTTCCGGCGGATTCCTATGCTTCTGTTCCAAAATGTTATGGACTTCTGGATGAGACGGCGCTTGAGGTTTCGGGGATATTAAAATTACAGCAGCAGCCGGCGCTCGCACTGAAAGGGCAGGGCGTGATGATTGGATTTATCGATACCGGGATCGACTACCGCAATCCGGTATTTCAGTATTCTGATGGGACAACAAGGATTTACCGCATCTGGGATCAGACGATCCGGGATGGAACAAAGCCGGAAGGGATCGCATATGGTTCCGAGTATAAGGCAGAGCAGATCAATGCCGCACTCCGGGCAGAAAATCCGCTGGAAACCGTTCCGTCCATGGATACCAATGGACACGGAACTTTTGTAGCCGGTGTGGCATGTGGAAGTGAGGATGTCGAAGATAATTTTATTGGGGCGGCACCATTTTCCGATATCGCAGTTGTAAAACTGAAAGAGGCAAAAACTTATCTGCGGGAATTTTATTTTATCCCGGATTCTGTTCCGGCGTATCAGGAGAATGATATCATGATGGCAGTCAGCTATCTGGACCGGCTGGCAATGGAGCGGGATATGCCGCTTGTGATCTGCATTGCACTAGGCAGCAACATGGGAAACCGTGGCAAGGACGGACCGTTGGCAACTTATCTGGATATTGTATCCAGAAGGCGGAAAAGATGCAGTGTGGCAGCAGTAGGAAACGAGGCGAATGCAAGACATCATTTTCTTGGAAAAATACAGCCGGATATGGAGTACGAATCGGTGGAAGTGTCGGTGGAGGAAAATATGCCGGGTTTTTTCATTGAGATGTGGGCAAATGCGCCGGAGCTTTATGCTGTATCGGTCAGCTCGCCCACCGGGGAAGTGCTGCCCAAAGTGCCTTATCGGAGCGGTGGAAGGCAGGAGTTTCTCTTTATTTTCGAGCAGACAAGAGTCAGCATCGACTATCGGCTGACGGGCAGGCGGCAGGGAAACCAGCTTATTTATTTACGTTTTTCAAACGCAGCGCAGGGGATCTGGACGATCAACGTGTATCCGCAGAGCATTGTGACAGGGGATTACAATATGTGGCTTCCCATGCGGAATTTTACGAGTGGAAAGGTTTTTTTCCTGCGGTCAAATCCAAATCATACGATCACCGTGCCGGGCAATGCAGGGCAGGTCATAAGCACGGGCGGCTACAATGTGGCAAATGGCGGTCTGTATCTGGACTCGGGCAGGGGATTTACGCTTTCCGGTGAGGTAAAGCCGGATTTCTGTGCTCCGGCGGTGAATGTGTATGGACCGGGACTGCAGAACCGTTTTGTGACCATGACCGGGACGAGTGCAGCGGCAGCGATCACAGCCGGGGCATGTGCGCAGATCATGGAATGGGGACTGGTAAAAAGAAATCAGATTTTCATGTCCTCTGCGGATATCAAAAATATGCTGATCCGCGGTGCAGACCGGGCGGATGACAGGAGTTATCCGAATCCGTCGTGGGGGTATGGAACACTGGATGTGTATGGGGCATTTGAGGATCTGAGAAGGTAGCGGACATTGACTTTTCATTTTGCTTTCTTTGAAGTATAATGAATGGTACGTGGAAAAAACATTTTGCAGGCTTCCTGTGACAGTGAAAGGGATCACAAGAGGTATGGATATATTATAATTACGCAGGAGAAAATATAATTTTATGATAAAGATTGCGTTTTGTGATGATGAAATGGAAGTGCTTCATCAGATGAACGAATTATTAGACCGCTATCAGGTAGAACGGAATGAGGATATTACCTATGCGGCGTTCCAGAGTCCGTTTGAACTGCTGACGGAGATTGAGAAGGGCATAAGACCGGATATTTTATTTCTTGATGTCGTGATGCCGGGGCAGAATGGCATGGATGTGGCAAAAGAGATCCGGCAGTATGACACAAATGTGAAAATTATTTTTCTGACCTCATCCCCGGAGTTTGCGGTGGAATCTTATACGGTTGGAGCTTATTTTTACCAGTTGAAACCAATCTGGGGGGAAAGCTTTTTCCGGCTGATGGATTCAGTGCTGTCGGAGTGTGAGAAGAAAAAGAAGAACAGTCTGATCCTGCGCAGTAAGGACGGTATTACGAGGATCGATCTGCAGCAGCTGGAATACTGCGAGGTGCTGGGACGAAAACTTTTATTTCATCTGGAAAACGGAGCAGTTCTGGAAAGTGCAGGGAGTCTGGATGATCTGGCGGGACAGCTGATGCAGTACAGCAACTTTTTCCGTCCCCACCGGTCCTTCCTTGTGAATATGGAGTATATCCAGAATATTTCCAGCCGTTCCATCAAAATGGTAAATGATGCGGTGATCCCGATTCCGCATGGAAAATGTTCGGAAATCAAAAATACATATATGGAATATGCGTTTAACGGAGAGCAGGCTGTCTTATGACGGTCTGTTTTTTTGGTCGATTCAATGCATTTTATGGTCGATTCATGACAGTGCGTCCATTTTTTTGGAAAAATCGTGTATTGTAGATTCAGACAAAGGAGAAAGCCAAAATAAGCACACAAAAGAAGGAGGGATTAAGAAGAAAAAATGTTAGGTATGGAAATCTTGATCATTATTGGTTTGATCCTGCTTTTACTTGTTCTCTGGATTATCTCCGTGCAGCGGAAGTTTGCGGTGATGGACGGAAATATCCAAAATGCCATGAATCAGATCGGAGTGCAGATTTCCTCACGTTTTGATGCATTATTTGCAGTGCTTGATCTTATGAAAGGATATGCAGCAGATGACACACAGCCGCTGATGGAGCGAGCAGCAGCCAGACGAAGTGTGATCACTGCGCGCTCCGCACCTGAGGAGGTATCAGAGCAGGAGCAGGTGATAGAGGAAACCGTAAAAAGCATCCGTCTGGCGGCAGAACGCAATCCACTGCTTTGCGCAGATAAAAACTATACCAGATGCATGGATGCAGTGGAATGTTATGGGCGCATGATATATACCAGCCGTTTGATCTACAACGATTCTGTGACAAAGTTAAACAGTGCGCTTGGTATGTTTCCTACAAATGTAATTGCAGGTATTCTTGGCTTTCATAAAAGAGAATATCTGTCACAGAAAGGGGATTAATATGGGATTATTCAGTAATAATAAAAAATTATGTCCGGTCTGCGGGAATCCGACACCGCGGCTGCTTGCAACAAAAATACAGGACACACCGATCTGTAAGGAATGTGATAAAAAAATCTATCTGCCAAAAGGAAGTACAGATCGGATGACTATTGATGATTTTAAGCAGTACGTCCAGTTTTACGAAGATAATCAGGCATTAAGAGATCAGTTCGAGGAAAACTATTCGTTTAATTTTGGACTGTTTGGTGGAGATCTGGTATTAGATATTTTCCATGGACTTTTCCGTGTGAACTGCGACAAAGACTCACTCGCATTTCAGGCGGACAATTTAAAGTCTTTCCGTATTTTAGAGGACAGCCGGGTTTTATTTGAGGGAAATCATCAGGAATTAAAGCATTACGACAGTAAAGTTCCGGAAAAAGTAAAGCAGCTGGAGCCGCAGATCGCACAGTTTCATATACAGATGAGGGAATATGAGATGTTTGAGCGGCTGGAGCGGATGCATGAGGAAAATGACAAAGATGGTAATCATTATCATGAGTATCATCCAAGACCAGCTTTTGACGTGGCTTCTCCGGCAGATACCTTCCATGTGGAGTTGACGTTTGACCATCCTTATTGGGATAATGTCAAGTGGGATTGGACAGGAGTTTCCTTTGACAGTGACAGTCCAAGTGTCGAGGCGTTTTTAAGCAGCTATGAGGATAAAACAGAGAGTCTGCACACGCTGGCACTCAATCTGGCACACCTGATGAATCCGAATGTCAAAGAGATGACAGCGGGAGAGAAAAAACAGGCTGCAAAGCAGGAGTCCGGATCGCTGGGAGAGCAGAAGCAGTCTTCTGAGAGTGATACGATCGAACAGCTGCAGAAATACAAAGGTCTTTTGGATGCAGGAGTCATCACAGAAGAAGAGTTTGCAGCGAAGAAAAAGCAGTTATTGGGAATTTAATGATAAGGCTGATCCGGAAAGGGTCAGCCTTATTATGAAATCTGCAAAAATAATTTTCAAATGGTACGTTAAAATTTGTGAGGGAAATTGAAAATTTTAAGTATATTTTGTCCCGGTTTTATTGTATAATATTCTTTATGTTTGTAAATAAAAAAGCGAATGAAAAATAAGAGGATAACAGGGATGAGAATAGGATTTGACAATGACAGGTACTTAAAAATTCAGTCTGAGCACATCAAAGAGCGGATCAGTCAGTTTGGGGACAAGCTTTATCTGGAATTTGGCGGAAAATTATTTGACGATTATCACGCATCCAGGGTATTGCCGGGATTTGCACCGGACAGCAAACTACAGATGCTGATGCAGCTTGCGGATGTGGCAGAGATCGTGATCGTGATCAGTGCAGCAGATATAGAGAAGAACAAAGTCCGCGGAGATCTTGGAATCACCTATGATGTGGACGTTGTACGATTGATTGGAGAGTTTGAGAAAAAAGGTCTGTATGTTGGAAGCGTTGTGATCACGCAGTTTGCCGGACAGAGCGGAGCAGTACAGTTCCGTGAAAAACTGGAAAAAAGAGGAATCAAAGTATACCAGCACTATAAGATCGAGGGTTACCCGGCAAACATTCCACTGATCGTAAGTGAGAATGGATTTGGAAAAAATGATTATATCGAGACGACCAGACCATTAGTCGTTATCACCGCACCGGGACCGGGAAGTGGAAAAATGGCAACCTGCCTTTCCCAGCTTTACCATGAGAATATCCGTGGAACGAAAGCCGGCTATGCAAAATTTGAGACCTTCCCGATCTGGAATCTGCCATTAAAGCACCCGGTAAACTTAGCCTATGAGGCAGCCACCGCAGATTTAAATGACGTGAACATGATCGATCCGTTCCACTTGGAAGCATATGGAAAAACAACGGTCAACTACAATCGTGACATTGAGATTTTCCCAGTGTTAAATGCAATCTTTGAAGGAATCTACGGAGAAAATACCTATTATAAATCACCGACGGATATGGGTGTCAACATGGCAGGAAACTGCATCATTGATGATGAAGCCTGCTGTGAAGCATCCAAAATGGAGATCATAAGACGTTATTACACAGCGGTAAACAAACTGGTCAAAGAGGAAGCAACCGAAAACGAAGTTTATAAGATCGAACTTCTGATGAAACAGGCGAAGATCACAACAGACGACAGACATGTCACCGTTGCAGCCAAAAAACGTGCCGAGGAGCTTGGTGTTCCAACAGCAGCCATTGAACTGTCAGACGGATGTATCATTACATCTAAAACGTCTGATTTCCTTGGCGCATCTGCAGCACTGCTTTTGAATGCGTTAAAACATCTGGCTGGCATTGAGCATGACGAAAAACTCATCCGCCCGGAAGCAATCGAGCCGATTCAGGACTTAAAAGTCCGTTTCCTTGGTGGAAAAAACCCAAGACTTCACACCGATGAAGTACTGATCGCACTTTCTCTTGCAGCAGCAACGAATGAGAATGCCAAAAAAGCATTGGAGCAGCTTCCGGAGCTTCGTGGATGTCAGGTACATACTTCCGTCATGCTCTCTGAAGTGGATATTAAAATTTTCAAGAAGCTGGGTGTGGATCTGACAAGTGAACCGGTGCGCAGCGGATTAAAATTGTATTAGAAATTTGTTTGTCAAAAAATACATGAAAAATTTGTGAATAATGTATAAAAACCCTTTTATAAAATAAAATGTATGATATAATATAGACAACCAAGTTGTTAAAAACATAACAATCACAACAAACACATACATATTTTATAGGAGGGTTTTTACAATGGCAAGATTTACGTTACCAAGAGACTTATACCACGGAAAAGGTGCTCTGGAGGCATTAAAGACATTCAAGGGTAAAAAAGCGATGATCTGTGTTGGCGGCGGTTCTATGAAGCGGTTCGGATTCCTCGACAGAGCAGAACAGTACCTGAAAGAAGCCGGAATGGAAGTTCAGTTGTTTGAAGGTATCGAGCCGGACCCTTCTGTTGAAACCGTGATGAAAGGCGCACAGGCAATGCTGGAGTTTGAACCGGACTGGATCATTGCGATGGGTGGTGGCTCACCAATCGACGCTGCAAAAGCAATGTGGATCAAATACGAGTACCCGGACATCACATTCGAGGATATGTGTAAAGTATTTGGAATCCCGGCTTTGAGAAATAAAGCTCATTTCTGTGCAATATCATCCACATCAGGAACAGCGACAGAGGTAACTGCGTTCTCTATCATCACAGATTATGAGAAAGGTATCAAATACCCGATCGCAGATTTTGAGATCACACCGGATGTAGCAATCGTTGATCCGGATCTTGCAGAGACAATGCCGCAGAAATTAGTCGCACACACCGGAATGGATGCCATGACACATGCGATCGAGGCATATGTTTCTACCGCTAACTGTGACTTTACTGATCCACTGGCGTTACATGCAATCAAAATGATCCAGAATGATCTGGTTGATTCCTACAACGGAGATATGGCTAAGAGAGATTCCATGCACAATGCGCAGTGTCTTGCCGGAATGGCATTCTCCAACGCTCTGCTTGGTATCGTTCATTCCATGGCACATAAGACAGGAGCTGCATTTGCAGATTATGGCGCTCATATTATCCACGGTGCTGCAAACGCCATGTATCTGCCAAAAGTTATCGCATTCAATGCAAAAGATGAGACAGCGAAGAAACGTTACGGCGATATCGCTGATTTCATGGGACTTGGCGGAGACAGCTTAGATGAGAAAGTTGCGTTACTCATTGCATACTTGCGCAAGATGAATGATGACCTTAAGATTCCACACTGCATCAAAAATTACGGCGCAGACAGCTACCCGGCAGAGCAGGGCTTTGTTCCGGAAGATGTGTTCTTAGAGAGACTGCCGGAGATCGCTGCCAATGCAATTCTCGATGCATGTACCGGATCAAACCCAAGACAGCCTAGTCAGGAAGAGATGGAGAAGCTGCTGAAATGTTGCTACTATGACACCGAGGTGGATTTCTAGGGAAGAAAATAAAGATAGAAAATAATAATATCCGTAGCCAGACAAGTTAGGAAATGTCCGGTTGCGGATATTTTTTTAGGTTGTAGTCAGTTGAGTGAATCTACATTTCTCCCAAGGGAAAGAGGGAGATATGCAAAAAAACTACCTGTTATGTGAGATGAAACAATTTAGTTAGTTTTCGGTGATTTGACCTATGCAATTTGGACATCAAATTGGAGTACTAGATTGCCAAAGTTTTCTATAAAGTATGAATACTGGACAGGATGAGTTTCTGAAAGTTTCTGGAATCTGTTTTTACCGGATTCCATTTGGACGCCAAAACCACAGTACATACAGCCATTACGGGAATATCCCATTTGATAAAGCTGAGAAATTTTGACATTATGAATTTTTATATATTCATCAATGTCTTTTTCCGTCCAAAAGGAAAGAGGGCGACTTTGATTTTCTTTTCTTTCATGGAAAACATTGCAACCATATTCTAGCCAATCCTTTTCTCGTTGGTAGCTTTCGGAAGCAAGTATGCCAAGTATAGAGCATTCAAGACCTAGTTCTTTTGCTTTTTTACGTAATGGCTCTTTTTTTAATTTATCACAACATTTATCAGATATTGGCAGATCTTTATATTTAGTATATTTTTTAAAATTTCGATTCATATAGTCGATAGAGTGTTGCTTGGTAGTTGCAGAAAGAGCATGCTGATATGTCCTGATGGCATTAGCAACACGTTTCGAGAACATGGGGTAGCCGTAGTATTCAACTACTCGCTTAAATGTCCAAACTTTACCAGATGGATCTTTGGGAATAACAGTGATTAAGTTTGTTCCGTTTTTTTCGGCTTCCCATTTAACATGCTGAATGGTTTCCGGATATTCGTTTGTTGTGTTTGAAAAGAGATGAAGAATATCTGGATATAACTGTTTTGCTATGTGGGAAAGAACAGTTGAATCTTTCCCGCCTGAATAGGATATATATACATGTTCAATGCCGAATTCATTTACGGCTTGTTTTATTAGATATTTTGTTTGGATTATTTTTGAGTCTAAATTCATTTGCCTAAGCGATTTTAATGTTTTTTTTCTATAGGCAATAAATTCAGATTTCTTGGTTCCACAAGACAAACAAAATCTAGAATCAGGAAGATAAGCGTTTGAAGAAGTAATTTCTTTACCACATGTTTTACAATACATTTTTGTTTTTCTCCTTTCACATGCATATACTACTAACGGAATATTTGTATATAATATATAATACAAATATTCTGTTAGTCAACTAGAAAAAAACAATAAAATATTGTATAGTGCAAATGGGCATATATGCTCATTTATCAATTTTAAGACCGTTCGTGAGGAAAAATGGCATATGGAAATTGGAGAAAGATTAGCAAAAGTAAGAAAAGAACAGGGGTATAAACAGAAGGATATTGCGGATAAGCTCAATGTCTCTCAGCAAGTAATCAGCAATATAGAAAGAAATGCTTCATCTCCGGATATAAATGTTTTGCGTGGATTGGCAGATTTATATGGTATGTCGCTTGATGAATTAATAGCGCGACAAGTTACGCCTAGAGAAGAAAATGGCATTGAACAAAAAATAATGAATATTATCGAGAAATTGGATGATACAGGAAAGGAATTGAGCTTAAGCTTGGTTGATCAAGTTGCTCAACATCAGGGAAAACAATGAAGCAAAATAGTTACTTTAATGAGAATACATTAGAAGAATTGCTAGAAGAAATTAAGTATGTGTATCAATCAGATAAACGACCATGGGTGATTGGTTACAGTGGAGGAAAAGATTCCACAACAGTAGTTGAACTTGTGTATAAGATGTTATTGGAATTGAGACCAGAAGAACGATTTAAAAATGTTTACATAGTTTCATCTGACACGCTAATTGAAAATCCGTTAATTAAAATATACTTAAGTAGGATGAATGAGGCGTTAGGAAAATCTGCAGAAAGAGATGGATTACCTATTAAATCTGTGATGGTGACACCGCCAGCAAATAATTCTTTTTGGGCAAATGTTATTGGAAAAGGATATCCTACTCCAAGAATGAATGGTACATTTAGATGGTGCACGGATAAGTTAAAGATTAATCCTAGTGCAGATTACATTCGAGAAGTAATCAAACAGGAATCAGAAGAAGTAGTTGTTCTTTTGGGAGTAAGAAAAGCTGAGAGTATTGCACGAAAGAGACGAATAGAAGGAAGGGAGTTATCAAATCGGCTCTTAAATAGACATGAAACTATTCAAGAAGCATATGTATACAATCCGATAGTAGAATTAACTACGGATGATGTCTGGGATGTCTTGTTGCGATTGGATGGAGGAAAAACGCCTTGGGGAACTGATAATTCTGAATTGGTTAGTTTGTATGCTGATGCAGATAGTGGAGAATGTCCTTTTGCAGGTATTCATGCAGGTGGACAAACACAGAGCTGTGGTAATTCACGTTTCGGCTGTTGGGTGTGCACTGTTGTAAAAGAAGATAAATCACTAAATGGGTTTATCAAGAGTGGTCACAGAGAACTTATTCCGTTAGCAGAATTCAGAAAATGGTTAATTTCTATACGCGATGATCCTAATAAGCGTGAAAAGCGTAAGAGAAATGGAACTATATACGAAGATAAAGATGGAAATATTGGATATGGTCCTTTTACTTGGGAAGCTAGAAAACAGATACTTTCAGAACTTATTAAAACTCAGAAAAAAATGAATTATGAATTGATTACTATGGCAGAGTTAAAGGCAATTGATGAAATTTGGGATAATGAATTAGATTTTTCCAGAAGAACTTTGGTGGAACTCTATGAAGAAATCACTGGGGAACGTTTGCCATGGTATGAATACAAGAAACCATTAATTGATGAAGAAACAGTGCAAGAATTAGAGAAACTTGCAAAAGAGAATGAGGTTCCATTTGATTTGGTTAGAAATGTGATTTTATCGGTATATCATAACAAGAACTATTCTAATCAGAGAATTATGAAAGAAGGAATTGATCGTTTACTTAATCAGCAATGGCTTCATTATAAAATCTTAAAGGAAATTGAAAATGAAGATAGAGAGAATAAAATTATATAATTTCAGCTCCTATGAAGGCGAAAATGTTTTTGATTTTAGTTGCGAATCAGATAAGAAAAACATTGTGCTTATTGGAGGAAAGAATGGAGCAGGAAAAACATCATTGTTTACTGCTATAAAAGTTGCATTATATGGACCCTTGGCATATGGATATGTAGGAACAAATTCGTATTACATTGCTAAGATAAAAGATCTTATAAATACCAAAGCCTTTCAACAAGATAAAGTTAAAACAGAGGTTCAGATTACAATTTCTCTAAAGATTGAGCGCGAGATTAGGGAGTATGTAATAACTAGAAAATGGAATTATACAAGAAAAAAGTTGAGTGAAGATTATTATGTTGAAAGGGATGGAGAAAAGTTGCCAGAACAAGAACTTTCATATTTCCAAAACTATTTACAAAGTATTGTTCCACCAGACTTATTTGAATTTTTCTTATTTGATGGAGAAGAAGTAGGCAATATTTTTTCATCAAGTTCGTATAACACATATGTTAAGAATGCAGTATTTACATTGTGTGGAATGGATGTATTTGAAATTATAAGAAAATATACGAGTGGGTATGTTTCAAAAACAGGAGATTCAGATAACAATAATTTATATATTGAGTATGAGGCTGCAAAAAGAGAGGTAGAAAGACTTGAAGAAAGAGAAGCTAGCCTAAAGAAAGACATAAAAGATGCACTGACAAGCCTTAATGATATAGAGGTTCAGTTTACTGAGTTAGGAACAGCATTTAAGAATGCTGGAGGAATAACGGTAAAAGACAGAAGAGAATTAGAAACAAAGTTCAAAAACGCTGAAGCTAGAAAAGCAGAAGCTGCTGCAAAAATCAAGTTATTTGTCGAAGGAATAATGCCTTTCTTGATTGTGGCTGATATATCTGTGGAAATGAAAAATCAATTAGCTTTTGAAGAACAGGGTGAAATATTTCAGTATATTTCTGAAAAGTTGGCGCAGACAGATATTGAGTGTTTGTTAGAAGGAGAAGGAATAACCGATAAACAAGTAGCAGAAAAAATACTGACAATGCTTCTGAGCAAATTTAAGCCTGAAGTAGATTGCGACAATAGATCTGTTCTTTTTGATCTATCTAGAGCAGAAATGAATTATGCACATGGAATGATATCATCTATCGAAAATTTCAATAAGGATGAAATGATTCATGTTGTAAATGATCGAATCGAATCTGCTAATATGACAGCCGAAATAAATAGAATACTTAAAGGTGCTATGTGCGAGGAGGACGCAATTAGATTTGCAGAAAAAGAAAATTATTTATTAAAGAAAAAGGAAGATGTAAGTGCTAAATATTTTATGGCTCAAAAAGAATATGGAGAAGCAGTTCATGATTTGGAAGTCCAGAAACAAATAAAAGATCGTATATTCCAGAGTATAAAGGAGAATACAAAGAATGGAAATGTATACAAGCTTAGTTCAGGCTTGTCGTCTATAATGGAACAGTTACTCAAGCAAAAGACGGTTACTTTACGCAAACAATTAGAAGAACTTATTGTTCAGAACCTTAAACATATTTATAGGAAAAATAATTTAATTACACATATTGAGATAACAGAAGATTTTCAGTTCAATCTTTATCAAGATGAAACTTATGGCATAGATGAGATTCTGTATTTAATTAAGAATTTAGGCACAGTTGGATTTTGCGAATTGATAGGTGAACAGGGAACAAGAAAATTGTTTGAAACATATGCAACTAATAGTATTACTGAAGTAAAAGAACTGTTAGAAAAGGATAATAATTTATTAACATCAATAGAACTATTCAAGAAAATTGAGCTGAACAGGTTGTCCAAAGGAGAAAGACAGATATTTATCTTGGCATTGTATTGGGCGATTATTATGATATCGGGTCAAGACATTCCTTTTATTATTGATACGCCATATGCAAGAATTGATGCAAATCATAGAAAGGAAATTTCGGAAAAATTCTTTCCTAATATAAGCAAGCAAGTAATTATTCTTTCTACAGATGAAGAAATAAACGAGGAGTATTATGGAATTCTAAAACCGTACATTTCCAAAGAATACATGCTTTTAAATGATGAGAATCAAAATAGAACATCTATAGAAAATCACTACTTTTTTGAGGTGTAACAAATGATATTTAGACTTAAAACATCAAAAAGAACTCAAGAAATATTTGAGGAGTTAGAATCGAGAACAAATTATAAGCCATATACGCTTGTAAAGCATGCTATTGCATGGTCATTAAAAGAAAATACTTCAGTATCCAATTTCTTGTCTGATTCAGATGGACTGGACTTAAATCGTCAAACAATAACAGGAGATAATGAAGTATTTTTTAAGATGCTTATTGAACAAGTTGAGGGAAGAAATTTGTCTGACGAAGAGTTCTTTCCTAAATATGTTAAAGCGCATATTGATCGTGGCAGTGAATTGTTGATGGATATGTACAACCATGCCGGAAGTGTTGATAAGTATGTTCTACAAACACTTGGAGTGGGAGACACAGTTTAGAAAGATAGGTGTAACAAATGATTTATTTAGATAATAGTGCAACTTCGCCTGTAGATGAGGAAGTGCTGGATGCAATGCTTCCATATCTAAAAGAAGAATATGGAAATCCTTCAAGCAAGTATTACTGTAAAGCAACAAATGCAAAGAATGCGGTTGAAGAGGCAAGAAAACAAGTTGCAAAGCTCATTGGTGCTAAGTCAGAGGAGATAATATTCACAGCAGGTGCAACAGAAAGCACTAATTTTATTATAAAAGGATATTTGGATTATAGAAAATATTACGGTGATGGAAAAAATCATGTAATTACATCGCTTGTGGAACATAAGGCAACTTTAAATACTTGTAAATATTTAAATGGAGAATTATATTCTAATAATGACCCGACAATTTCTTTATTTGGAGAAAAAAGAAAAGTTAATAGAGGTTTTGAAGCGTCATTCGTAGGGGTAACGCCAGATGGAGAAATTAGTACTAATCAAATATTATCAGCCATAAAGGATAATACAGCACTTGTATCAATGCTTTATGTGAATAATGAAATAGGAACAATAAGTGATGTGGAGTCAGTATCAGAAATATGTAAGAAGAACAATATAGCACTTCATTCTGACTTAACACAGGCACTGGGAAAGATAGAAATAGACGTTAAGAAAATGGGAATTGATTACGCATCATGTTCTGCCCATAAGATATATGGTCCTAAAGGAATTGGAGCAGCATTCATGAAATCGGATGCATATGGCATTGAACCCATTACAGCATTCATGCATGGTGGAGAGCAAGAATTTGGATTTCGTGCTGGAACACATGCAGTTCATAATATTGTAGGATTTGGAAAAGCTGCTGAAATAGCATTCAGAGATTTAAAGAAGAATGAGGCACATATAAAACATTTAGATGATATGTTGATTAATGGAATTAGAACAATGGACGGAATATATACGACAGTAAATCCGTCAAAACGAATTCCAGGCATCATCAGTTTGGTTGTTGATAAAACAGATTTTCATAACGAAAGATTTATAAAGAAAATAAGTAATGAAGTAGCATTATCGACCGGTTCGGCTTGTAGTGCAGGAGAACCATCTTATGTTATTCAGGCATTGGGGATGAAAGAAATGACTACAAAAGTACTTAGAGTTTCGATTAATAAGTATACTACAGAAAAAGATATTAGCTGTTTTTTGAAAGTGTTGGAAAACATATAGGTTGGCATTTTATGAAAGATAAGATTACTATTGTAGAAGCAATTAAAAGAGTTCTTCAAGATAACGAAAATGGAATGACATCGCAGGAGATATATAAAGAAATTGTAAATAGAAAGTTATATACTTTTGGCGCAAAATCTCCAGAGGCGGTAGTACATGGAAAGTTAAGAATACATTGTAGAGATTTAGATTTCCCATCTGCTTCACCAATTAAATTTTTTTATTTGAAGAAACGCGTAGGAAAAACAAATTACTATGCATTAATTGATAAAAAAAAGCAAGATGTTGCAAAGTCTCAAATGCAATTTTTTGAAGCAGATATAGAAAACGAAATGTTAGCAGAAGAAAAAATGGATAAGGCATATGAACAGCACATAAATGAGTTAGAGGATAATATTATTGAAAGAATACTTAAGTGTAAACCGGAATTTTTTGAGAGACTTGTTGTAGATTTACTTATGAAAATGGGGTATGGATATGATCAATCTTCAGGATGTGTTGTTGGCAAATCACATAATGGAGGCGTGGATGGAATAATCAACGAAGATAAGCTTGGACTAAGTAAAATTTACATTCAGGCAAAGAGATATGCTTTAGGACGTAATGTGAGTTCGCGTGATACGCAAGCGTTTGTAGGAGCAATGCATAAAGCTCAAAAAGGAGTTTTTATTACTACTTCGGATTTTACTAGGGAAGCGAAAGCATTTGTTCGCGAAGTTCAAAATGGTTCAAATACAAAACCATTAAGACTGATAAATGGGCATGAATTAGCTAAATTAATGATTCAATATGAAGTTGGGGTAGTGCCGATTCATAATTATACAGTTTATAAAATTGGAGAAGAGTATTTTGATGATGACATCTAGAAGAAATAATAAAAGAGAGAAAAGTAAGCTTTTACTTATAGAAAAAATATTCAAATTCAAGTGATAAATATGCCAATGCAGAAAAAAGGAATATAAAAGAACATAAAGTCAAGTGAAAAGTACAGTTAGGAGAAAAAATGAAAGCATTTGTAGCATCAGTTGGGGAAATATTTTTAAATTCGGTATCTAATTCAATTTGGAAAAATGAAAAGTCATTAAAGATTCCACTATACCAAAGAGAATATGAATGGGATATAACAAATGTAGATGATCTTGTTTTTGATATTTTGAATAGAGATAAATTTTTAGGAACAATCATTCTTGATGAGAAAGAAGATTGCTATGAAGTGGCTGATGGACAGCAACGATTGACAACAATATTATTGTCATGGATAAGCATATATAATCATTATAAAGATGCGCCAATAGAGCAAAGTGTTCTTAAAGGTTATGTATTTGATAAAGAAATGAAAATAAGACTAAGGAATGATTCAGTTGGAAATTATATTATTGATGATAGTAAAAATGGTCTTTTGGAAATAAATATTAAGAATGAAAATGATGTATATAGACAGCGTGATGCATTTGAGACAGCATATTCTGAGATTAGCAAGATTTTGTCAAAGGACAATAGGTTTAAGGAGTTCAGAGAAAAACTTCAAAATTGCACATTATTGGTATTGATTAAGGAGATTGAGTCAACAAATTCTGATGCTGTTGAGCAGATATTTCTTGATATAAATGAAAAGTCAAAGAGATTAGACAATGCATCAATATTTAAGGGATATTGTTTTAAAATATATAATAAATCACTTCAAGATGATTTGAAACATTTATGGATAAGATTAAAAAAGACCTATATATCGTTTAAAAATTTTTCGGGTAAAAATTATAGCTTGGATGAATATATTTATACATATTTGTTAGTGACAGAAAACGAAAATATGACAGAAAACTTATCTCCAGATGGAAGACATTTCCTAGAAGATAAAAACATGGATGATGTTAATAGAATATTAACACAGATGGTAGGATATGGGGAAAGAGTGTCATATTTTTATGAACAGATTCAAAAAGATACATACATGTTTGAAGATATTTGTGTAGACAGTAATTCATATAAAACAGCGAGCCTGAAATTAGTAACAAATGTGAAGGACTATTTATTGTATGCTATGGAAATAAAATCGGCGCAGTATCAAAAGGTACCGTTAAATTGGTTTCTTTATTTTGTTATGGATAAATCTAATAATGTAGACATACATATGAAGGATTTTATGACAATAACTGCAAATTTATACATATATTCATTCCTGTTTACATTGTCTCCTTCAAAAAAATCAAAAAAGAACATTGACCATTCTCTATATAATGCGATGAAAGAAAATATTCAAATTAGAAATGTGATTGATATAGTAAAAACTCTAAGAAGGAATCAGGTGGAAAATGTCAAAATCCCAGAAAAGTATGGTTCGTTTGATGTTTTAGCGAATTTATATACTATTATGGACTGTTTTGAAATAAATGAAAACAGATTTAATATGACTTATCATAATCATGGAGAGCAGACATATTCATTAGAACATTTTATAATACCTGACAATAGAAATACAAAAATCAAATGGGTTACAAAATCTAATGAAACTAAAGAAATTTCTTTTACAGGACAGTCAGATAGAAAAAATAAATTGATTAATTATTTAATAATAAATCGAGAACTGAACAATGATATTTTGATTGACTATGATGTGGTAAGGAAGATAGAACTTATATCAGATTATTATAAGCAGGATATGCCTAAACATGTAAAAATAATAATATCACACATTGAAGGAATGGACGTATATAAAGACTTAAAAAAAGAAAAAGATCAACAAGATATTGATATAGTTAAAAATTGTTATAATAGGTTTTTAGACGAGTATTTTTCTGATGATAATCAACGAATAGTTTTAGATAAGCTGTTAGATGGTTTGAAATCGACATTTATAAAATCATAGGAGAAGATTATGGATATACAATTAACGACAGATAACCAAAAATGTTTTGTAAGTACTTTATCTAGATTAAGAGAGTCTTCAAAGGATGCTGTTGTATCTGCGGACTTAAGTTCTGTGGATCCATATACATTGTATATGCATGTTGAAAGACCAGTACAGGATAAATTTGTTTCTATTTTGAAAGAAACTTATAATTCCGATGATGCAGAATTAATCTTACTTTGTGGAAGTGTAGGAGATGGAAAATCTCATATGCTTTCATATTGTAAATATAAATATCCAGAAATGATGGAAAAGTTTTATGTACATAATGACTCAACTGCGAGTTTATACATAGATAAACCAGCAACTTATACATTAAGGCAAATTATGGATGATTTTGCTGATGACAAAATAAGTGAATCTAAAAGCAAAGTGATTTTGGCAATTAATCTTGGTACCCTTAGCAATTTTCTTGAAGCAGATGAAGAAGGAAGATTTTCAAAATTAAAAGAGTATGTGGATGCTACTGGAATTTTGGATGAGACAATAGCAAATGTCGAAACTAATAGGAACTTTCATAGTGTGAATTTTGCAGATTATCATTTATATGAATTGGAACGTGATGACATTACCTCTAAATATATATGTGGCATTTTGAATAAGATTACAGCGCCAGTGGATGGAAATGTTTTTTTTGAAGAATATAGCAATAATTGTCTGCATTGTGATGCGAAAGATTCTTGTTCTGTGTGTTTTAATTACCAGTTATTATCGGATGAGCGGATTCAACAAGGAATTGTAAGAGCTGTTGTTGAGAGTATAGTAAAAAATAAGCTTATTATATCGACAAGAACACTATTAAATATGATTTATGAAATTGTAGTGGATGAGCGTTTTTGGAATAGAGGTTCTTTAGAGCCAAGAAAAATTCCTCAAAAAATGACAAGCATAAATTATTGTGAAGCGTTGCTTCCGAATACATTATTTGGTAAGAGAAATTGTTCGGAAATATTAGATGCTATGAGTTTGGTTGATCCAATGCAAATCCGCAATGAAAAAATTGATGATTTTTTTGTATATTATGAGAATTCAGAGGACATAATAGCGATATTTGAAGAGAATTTACCAGACTATTTATTTCTGCTGAAGCGCTTAAAGAAACTAAATTTTTCAGATAAGTCAACGCATCCTGTGAAGGAAGAAATATTGAAAACATTCGTTAGAATATGTTGGCTTTCAGAAGCAAGAAGTGACTTGCTACCAAGAGATAAAGACTACGAAGAATATATGAGAGCATTGTATTTTTGGAATACTGGAAATCATCTAGAGTTAAAAAAAGTGTATAACGTAGTGGAGAAGGGAATGCTTGCTTGGAATGGTAAAGTAAATCAAGATGAAATGCAATTACCTATAGGAAGTAAAAAAACTTATTTTCATTTGGTTCAGAAAATCGAAATAAAAAAGAAAATCGACAATCTACCTAATCAGGCGCAGGGAGAATTGTATTCGTTTAGAGACGAACTCCGTTTGAAATACAAATATGCAGGTTCCTGTGAGGCAGAACTAGATGTTGATTTTTCTTTATACAAATTACTTAAGAGAATTTTGAATGGATATGTTCCTAGTATTAATGACAAGCGAGTAAATGTCAAATGTGTAGAATTTATAAATAAAATTTCGCAGGGGGGAACTAAGATGGAAAAGCTATATATTCGTGATCAATCTCAGAAAATTGCAAGAGAATATAGACTTTCATATGATGAAGACTATGGCTATTCTTTTGAGGTGATGGATTAATGAACGATACATGGATTCTTTTTGAAGGCGAAGGTGGAATAAATGACATCTTTGACGAAGTAAAAAATAAGAGTAAAAAACATGTGAGAGATGACGCGCTTGTGCCTTTTAAAACCAAAACTGATAAAAATCAGTATGAAGATTTTTCAGGTGTTGTTGGCGCATTTTCAAAAATATTATCAGATACATCAGTGAAAAAAACTCTTGATATAGAAACAATGAAAAAGAACATGCGTCAGAAAATAGATGATTGTTCGGATGAAGATTTTGAAATACTATTTCGTATAGTTGAGAATATGTATTTTGATAAGAAAAAGCTTTTGCCAATTAATACACGAGCTTTGAGCTATATTGACTATAATATTTCACAACAACAGGTAGCGGAGTATTTGTTTAGTCTTTTTGTGGAATCAACAGATCTGAAAGATAAATATAAAGCAATGGAAGAGGCTGAAGATACAAATGTTTTAGAAAAGCTCTTGTTTGATTCTTTGGAAAGTAATGATTCAGTCTCAAGTGTGAGCATTAGCCATGCAGATTGTTTTCTTCCGTATGTAAAGGATGCATTTGTAAAAGACTTTGAAGTGTTAATAAGTGATACGATTATGTATCAGGACAATATACAGAGATTTTTAGGATACTATTATATGTTCTATGTGTCACAGTTAGCAGTGAAGTTGAATAAGTTTGAACATGGCAATAGAAATGAAATCGAGAAAATATATTTCACATTATATGAAGAAGTAGTAACAAAGGTTCGACCTGGATATGAATATGGTTGGAAATATGTGAAAGATAAATTAAGCCATATGTTTTCTCATTCTGTTGTTATGGAAATGCTATCTCATAACGTAGAAGATGAGCATATGGATTATATAGGCTTTTTTGACCGATTCAATGGAGATGAAGATGATGAAAAAGTTGCGGGTGAAATAAGAAGTATACGTGAACGATATATGAATTGGATACAATTACCATCAGGTTATAGCGGTTGCATACATAATGCTGAAAAAGATACAACCTGTGCTACTTCTACTGAGATGAAAAAATTGTTTGAAACAATAGATTATCAGTTTATTAATGGTGGACGTAAGTCTCATTATAACGGATATAATAGAAAATTCATTGATTTTGTCCAGAAAAATTTTGGAAAATTCAGGGGCATATGTGGCTATACGTTAAGTGTTCATGAAAGTGATATTGTAATGTTTACCAGATTAATCCTGTCTGAAAACGATGGAAAGATTCGACTTGCAAAACTTTTTGAGGAGTTTGAAAAACGAGGTCTTTTATTTGATAGGGAGTCAAGGAAACACATTGTAGAACTATTTGAAAAAATGAATTTACTTGAAAAAAGATCAGATAGTGGGGATGCGCAATATGTCAAATACATTTTATAACTATATTTCGGAAAAAATCATAACATATTTTAAAGAGAATGAACCAAATCCGGGAGATAAGTTTTTTGTCCAATTTGAAACTGAAGAGCAGGTAGAAAAACTGTATTCAGAGCTCAAAAACAATATTATTACTCGGCCCTTTGTATATGAGGATACAGCAAGAGCACAAAAATATGATTCATATGAATTGAACTTTGGGACTGTAGGATTAATTGTTGCAGCAGCAATGGAAGGTGGACCACACCCGGATTTTCTCGCTACATTGAGAAACTTAGTCGGAGTTGAACAAGGGTATGAACAAAAGTCGATTTTATTCATTCATTGTTCTTCTTTGGATAGTATATTGGGTGGTGCAGGAAGTCTTGGTAAAGAGGGAATGCCCTTAAATATATCTGTCATAGAGAAAGATATAAATAGAAAAATCAACGAGACTGGATATAGCAATTTAGATAAGACTATTCTCTTACAGTATCTAGATAATATGGTCCTATGTCAAGATTTAGTACAAGTTAAAATGAGAAATTTCTCCCCATTTTA
>OGFI01000093.1_pt1 | contig 77285 bp, 73 predicted proteins | sample 1570901 | NCBI WGS metagenome assembly OGFI01 (sample SAMEA2582018, study PRJEB24529) | metagenome | biome: Human gut stool | place: China | collected 2011 | reverse complement strand
ATGCCCCAGTGGCGGAACTGGCAGACGCGCAACGTTCAGGTCGTTGTATGGGTGACCATGTACAGGTTCGAATCCTGTCTGGGGCATTGGCTTTTTGGCCTTAACTTAACATTTTAAATGCCCCAGTGGCGGAACTGGCAGACGCGCAACGTTCAGGTCGTTGTATGGGTGACCATGTACAGGTTCGAATCCTGTCTGGGGCATTGCTTAAACAGTCGTTGATATACGGCTGTTTTTTTTATTATATAGTCGTCAAAAAAGCGATCAGCACTGCTGCCGGTCGCTTTTTAAGCGTACTGGTCATTGACCACTGACTTTCAGTAAAATCAGATAGCCAAACCAGATAATGCCAAAAACAAAGATTCCTAAAACGATAATCCGCATTGTCTTTTCAAACCATTCAGGCATCTGACCACCACCTTATAGTTTGATCATAGCGAATTAATCAGTCATTTTCAACGAAGCCAGGATATTTTATAAGTCCAGGCACAGTTTTTGATCGTGGAGGACTTGAGCAATCTGATCGCGAACCTGAGGCGTGCCATTGAGCTTGGGACCGTTGACCTGATCAGTAAACGTGTCGATGCGTCGATTGGCATCCCGCAGATCATAATAGGTATTTACGATTTGGTCATAGTCTTTTAAGCTGGCCGGATCAATACCTTGATACTCATTTTCAAAAACGATCTTGTCCAATGGCAATCGAGGTTTCAGCTGCGGTTTTTGATCCGGTACGCCCAGCTGCAGCCCCAAGGTTGGAAAAGTATGCTTAGGCAGATGCAGCGTCTTGATGATCTTTGCAGGCTCATTTTGAATCGATCCCAGAATCACACCGCCCAGCCCCATGCTTTCCGCGGCATTCAAAACGTTTTGCACGGCTAGGACGGTATCTTCATAGGCCTGCAGAAACATCTCGGTTTTTTCAATGCGCCGATCGTCAAAGTTTCCTTGGTGGTGCCGGATCAGCTCATTACGATGCAGATCAGTGATAAACATCAGCAATTCGCCTTCCGCCCCAACATATGGCTGGGTACTGACGGCACGAATCGCGGCCCGTTTTTGCGGATCGGTTACGCGAATGATCGTCATCTGCTGTAGAAACTCGCTGCTGGAGGTCTGCCGTGCAACTTCAAACAGCGTTGTCAACTGTTCCTCTGTAAGCGGCTGATCTTTGAATTTACGAATCGTGCGGTGATTTAATTGATGATCGATAGTAAAGTTGTGAAGCATGCTTTCGACTTCCTTTTTGTAAGAGGTTTTCTACACTTTAACGCCGAATCGTTCATCATTCAAGTAGCAATTTTAGTCTGTTCGTTCAATTACGCCTTCGTATACCAAAATCATTGGCTAAAATTACTGCTTCTTGCTGACGTAAAGATAGACTGGATAATCCAGCACGCAGATCAGCAGCCCAACGCAGCCGCAAACCAGCCCAATGATTATCTCCTCTGCACTGACGCTTCCCCGCATGGTCTTGCTCATGCCAAATCCAATCAGTCAGACCAGCGTAATGCCCCACTGCTTGCGCGGATGCGTGCGCCGATAGATTGGAATCATCAGCAGTAGGATCAAAAAGCCAACTACTGATACGATGATCCCAGTGCGAAACAGCTGCCATTCCGGAATCAGGCACATACACATGCCAAGCGCAAAAACCAGGCCGCCAACCGTGCCAATCATAATTTCCCAAAGTGTATCTTTTTTCATATTATCTATCTCTTTTAAATCCTTAACTGATATCTGTGATTTTTAATATAATATGGATAAATGAAAAAAACAGTCATTTTTAAGTTAACTAGACGTCTGAAGCTTGACTGGTGTTACTAAAACATTCGCTGCTGCATACGTTCTTCTAAGCGCTGAATCTGTCCTTCCAGATAATTTGCCTGACGATGCATCGCTGCCATCGTTGCATCCGGATCATTAAGTACCTCAAAGGCGCGATTGCGGTAGCGGCGGTGTTTTTCAAACTGCATTACGCCGATTTCTTCTGCGCTGGCCACCAGACCATCGTAACGCTTCAGCATAGTCTGCAGCTGTTTTTTAGCGCTGGTTTTGGTATCTGGTTTGGCATTATTAGTCACCTGACGTTGGTTATTAGACTTGGTGCGCATTTTTGACCAATTTTTTTCATGTGGTCTTGTAGTCATGGGCTGCTGCTTTTTCGACTTGGCGCGCTGATGCTGCTTAGCTGAACCAGAAACTGGATTTGAAAGCGGCTGGTGATTGATCACAGCCGTCAGATTCTGAATATCTTCAGTTAAAAGCGGCAGCTGTGCCTGTTGACAAGCTACGATGCGCTGATAGTGAGGAATTGATTTACCAGCCTTGAGCGCCCGTTGGTACAGTTCTGCCGGGAAACCGATCCCGCGCTGATGCTTTGCTAAAATAATGGCCTGCTCGCCTGCCGAATAAAATGTCTGCCAGTTGTTCATGAAATGCTTCCTTAACTAGATTTGATGCTTTTAGCTTAACATAAAAATGCACCGTCATTTTCGACGATGCATTTTTCATTGCAGACTCCATTAAAGCATTATTTCGTATAATCGACATTCTTAGTTTCTGGCGTCAGTGCCCAGGCAACCACTGAAACCACTGCCAAGACAAACATGTACATCCCGGCATAGTGCAGGCCAAACGTAGCGATCAGCCAAGTCGTGATCGTTGGTGCTACGGCTGCCCCAACCACAGCGGCCAGATTGTAGGTGATGCCGGCACCGGAATAGCGAACCTTAGTTGGGAAAAGCTCTGGCAAAACCGCGCCAACCGGACCATACAGCGTGCCCATTACTACAAAGCCCAAGCCTAAGAACAGCAGCATGCCGACCATGTTGTGCTGACCTTCCAAGAAGTATGGGAAGACCAATGAGAAGACAACCAATGCGACCGAAGCCGTCATCAAAACTTTCTTGCGTCCAACCTTGTCTGCCAGAACCGAAGTCGCCATGATCAAAACGGCAAACTCAACGATAGCTGCCATCAACAGCAGTAAGAACTCAGAATGACTAAAGCCCAGTGCCGTCGTGGCAAATGAAAGTGACCAGGTCGTCAGCGTAAAGAACATTGCGTAGGTGGCCCCCATCAAGAAGGTCCCTTTTAAAATCTCACGCCAGTTTTCCTTAAAGACTACTTTTAAAGGCGAACGCGTCGTGTTATCGCGTTCCTGGGCCAGCTTAAACAATGGCGTTTCCTGCAGACGATGCCGAACGTAAAGACCGATTACGACCAAGACGGACGAGGCCCAGAAAGGTACTCGCCAGCCAAAGCTCATCATCTGGGCTGGGGTCAGCATTTTTTCCAAGACATAGAACAAACCATTGCAGATAAAGAAACCGATTGGCGCCCCAACTTCTGGGAAAGCACCGTAAAGGGCCCGTTTATCAGCAGGCGCGTTTTCCGTAGCAACCAAAACGGCCCCGGACCATTCACCGCCCAGGCCGATTCCTTGAACAAAGCGGCAAAGGCAAAGCAGCAACGCGCCACCAACCCCGATGCTTTGATAGCCGGGAATAAAGCCGATCGCCACCGTGGCAACCCCCATTACCAATAACGATACGACCAGGGTTTTTTTACGACCCAGCCGATCACCAAAATGGCCAAAAACAAATGAGCCAACCGGACGCGCGACAAAGGCAACCCCAAACGTCAAGAGACTCAGCAGCGTAGCTAATAATGGCGTCATCTGTGGAAAGAATACCTTAGGAAAATAGGCTGCCGAAGCCGTCCCGTATGCATAAAAATCAAAAAATTCAATAGCTGTCCCCATCATGGATGCCAAAATTACTGTTTTAACCGGGTCGCGTTCCAGTTTTTCATTATTCACTGTCATTCGTTCTGTTGCGTTTTCCATAGCCATCCTCCTGTGTTTTTAATTTGCAAGATCGTATTTCTGCAGCTTGGCTTCTTAATGTCGCTAATGTCGCTTTCCATAAAAATCACCCCTAAATGAAAAGCAGCCGACTGTTTCATGAACAGTCAGCTGCTGGCAGACAACCATTTGCTGAACCGTTCGCATCATCGAGGGCGGTGATGCGAACACGTCAAAAGATCCGCATCACCTAGCTAATAATGCGAATAATAATAATATTGGACAATTGACTGGTCTTTTCAGCAAACATCATTTTCTGCCTCCTCTGTTTTGATGTTCTAAATTTACCACGCGCTTTATTAGATGTCAATTATAAAATTAAAAAATAATGTGATAATTTTAATCTAAACTCCGATAAAATAAAAAGCCGACTGATTTCTCATGCCGGCCTTCATATTCAACTTCAATATGGATACGCATTGCGATAGCGCCGACTCAAACCAGTAATCACCAGTACCGTCAGCAGGCCATAGACGGCAGCCACGTAGCCAACGCTTCCTAAAGACAGATAATGCACCGTTTCAGCAGCCGTAAACGATCCCAGCGAGATGCCGATATTGGCAAAGATCGAGTTTAAAGAAGATGCCAGATCAAGCGACTGTGGATAGTCTTTTTCGGCAATGTCTAAAAACATCAGCTGCGTTGACGATCCATAACAGGCCACCATCACGCAAAGCATGGCAATCAGAGCCACGCCCAGCCAGCGATACTGAAAACTTGGTGCCAACCCTGCCAGACAAAGCGTCATTAAAACATAGATCTTAGGTAATGACTGGATGCCACGATGATCAGCCAAGTAGCCGCCAAACTTGTTGCCAAACATAAAGAAGATCCCCATACCAAATAAAAGCCAGTTCAGCCAAGTATTATCAAAGTCCATCATATTGGTAAACAGCGGTCGTACATAGGTGTAAAAAGTATAGTCAGCAGCACATACCAAAACGATAAACGCAACTCCCATCAAAACCCGCGAATCGCGAAACAGACTGAACTGTGAGCGCAGACTGCCTCGAACCTGTGGCGTATCGCGGGGGGCCAGCCAAGCCAGCATAACAAAGGTCAGAATCGTCAGCCAGGTAATCATCCAAAAACTGTCATGCCACGAAAAAGTCGTGCTGATCGTCGTTCCAATCGGCACCCCGATAATCGAAGCAATGCTAAAACCAGCAAATACCCACGAGACCAGGCTAGCCCGTTTATCGCGCGGTGCAATATAGTTGGCCATGACCAGTACTAACGAGATAATAGCCCCTGCTACCGTCGCCGTAAGCACTCTCGAACCCATCAATGACCAGAATCCCGTTGCCAGCGCCGTCCAGGTATTGCCGATAAAAAAGATCAGCAGTAAGACCAAGAGCACATGATAGCGATTAAAGCGGCTCGCTAATGTCGTGACGATTGGTGTCGAGATGGCATAGATCAGTGCAAACAGAGTAACGGTATAGCCAAGTGATGACAGCGAGGCATGAAATTCTTTTGCAATATCGGGCAAGACCCCGACAATCATATATTCATTACAGCCCAGCATAAATGCTACAAAGACAAACAGCAGCGATTGTAAGCGATATTTAGTCATTGGACCCCCTTTACCGACTTCGATATCCTCAAAAAACACAGCAATGGCTAGTTTACTTGTTTTCATAATGATTTTCAAGAACTGTTTTCAAAAAAACCAACTATATTTTGCATCAGGATAACTTTAATAAAATCAAGGCCTTGAACGCAGCCGCTCTTCTTCGTTGACTGCTAAGGTTCACATGATGATGGGTCCTATTGCGTTAGCTGGCGGATCTTGTGAAGAAAATTAAGTTGAGTTCGCTTGCAGATGCAAATTCACCTACTATTTTTTGAATTTTAATAAGAAGTGGGTGATTGTATATTCAGTTGACCGAACTTTACCTACTATGCATCGCTTTTTTCTAAAAGTAGTTAATAAGTTTTTTCAAATATTTTATCCAGATTTTTATGAATAATGCTTCCCGTTGAGCACTTTGCCGCAATGGTGGTTCAGCAAGCTCCCACTAAAGATCAGCCGACCATTTTTCACTGAAATTGCGGTTGGCTGATCTGCGCATCGGTCCCAGTGACTTGCTAAAACAGCTGATATTTAATTCCAACCAAAAAGGCCCGCCTCTTAATTGAGACGAGCCACTTTGGGAAGGAATCTGCTACTTTGCGCCAAGTATACAATTTTCATACTTAACTTAAACACATTTTTGATTCAATCTTCCGCAAAGCTGCATTATTTTTATTTAGTACTGGCGCACGCTGGTAACCACACAATTACAATCCGATGCTTCTGGTTACTCTTACGCTGCTTCTAGGCCTACTCGATGACTTCAGCCACCAGCTTCAGTCGAAACCGCATCACGCGCTTCGCTGAATATATCTCTTATCCTTCCACGCCTATAATATACCACATTCTGTAAGCGGTTGCAAGAATTCGCTGAAAATTATTTTATCTGCCGATTATAATCAAACTGCTATTTGATCACCGCTGGCAGAATCAAAAAGATGGACACCAGATTATTGATTAGATGAATCCCGATTGAATTGGTCAGATTACCCGTAGAACGGTAAACGTAAGCCAGTACGCAGCCCATATAAAAATAGATCAGATAACTGATAATGTTGCTACTGGCATGGACCAGCGTAAAAACCAGCCCCGACAGCAGAATTGGCAACCAAAAATCGCGAGCGTTAAAAAACAGATTCATAAACAGACCGCGAAAAATCAGTTCTTCGGCAAACGGCGTCAAGCAAACGGCTGAAAAACAGACCAGGATACTGACGATCGGGCTGCCGCTCATGGTGTCAATGATGGCTTGATTATTGGCCGTCTGCACTTGATGATAGATCAGCCGGTTGAGATTACCCAAAACGATCTCACCAGCTACAATTGCCATATAACCGCCAAGAATCGTTTTGGCATGGGCAAAAAAACTTTGCGAGCGATGATTAAAATGGTCGTAGCGACGATACAGTCTTTGTCCCAAGGCAATAATCAGTCCGAAAAATCCTAGATACAAAATCACCCAAAGAATCGTCAGTCGGGGATGCTCGGTAATATTGCGCGCGGCTTCTGGCGGCATCAGAATCAAAATACAAAACGCCGAAAAAATCAGTAGAGCGCGGGGAAAGCTTGGTCGTCTGTCAGTCGGCATGCTGTCACTTCCTTATTGGTTTTTCAATCGTTGATCAGGGCCTCGATCCCAGCTTGAAAACGGGCAACCGGCTCATCACCGGCTTGCTGGCGCTGCGTGTCGATCAAGCGCTGCATTTCATCGGCCTGCGAGACTGCCTGGACGATCTTAATAGCCATTTTATCAAATTCAGCCGCGGCATAGCGATTTTCATCCGCAATCAGACGCGGCTCATGCATTGTCTCATTAAATCCCAGAATCAGCATGTTATTTTCAAACGCCGCCCGCACGGCATCCAAGATCTCATCGCCTTGGTTGATATCCAGATAAATATCGCATTTTCTCATCAAATTGCGGGCCGTATCCATCTTAACGACTGGATATAGATAGACGTTTTCGTACTTTTGCATCCCCATTAAGCGATCGGACATCTCAGTTATAGCTGCAATGTGAAACTCAAACTGCGGCAAAATCTTTACCAGGTTTTCCAGCTGCATGATCTGATCCGAATTGGTCAAGATCAGAATTGCGGGCCGCAGCGAGTTTCCCCGTGGATGCGGATAGACGATGCCTAAATAGTCGGTCGCCACATGCTGATTGGTTTTAAAAAGCTTTTGCCGATTCTGCCAGACGCGATAGTCCTGAACAATCACATGCCGCGTCCGCGTTTGATTTTGATAGATGTAGTCAAGATTGCCCGGTAGTTTATTTTGTACCGGTTCATGCCAAAACAGCGTATCATGACCCGATTTAGGCAGCTTTAACGTCGTTAGAAAACTGGTGCTTAGCGTATTATAAAAAATCCGGTCCAGATTCAGGCCGCTCTTTTGCAGATAGCTGCTGACAAAATCCGGCAAACTCTTAAAATGACGACGTTCCTGACGAGTATTCAAAAACAGGCTGCCATTGTCCAGGTGCGATTCGATTACTACCTGGCCCTGCTCGTCAAAAAACTGCTTCAGCCAGGCCCGATTATCTGCCCAGCTGGTTTTGGCAAACAAATGACCAAAGCGATCATACTCATCGACCCACTGCAGCTGACCGCTCTCATTTAGCCAGCGTACCTGCTTAACCTGCCGCGTATTGTCGTTTTTGGTAAAAACAACGTCCGCGCGTTTATGATTCAGATCATAAATCTGCGCGCCCCTGCTGCTGCCAACGATTCGCCAAAAACGAGGTACCGGAATCTGATCAAAATAAAGCGGCTGACCTTCGTCTGAACGCGGACAATAGTACTGCAGCGGCGATTGAACATTGCGCGGTAAAAAGCCATCATCATGAATTACCACCGTGGGAAACTTTAATTGCGCAATCAGCTGGGCCAGTCTGAAATCGCGCGCGGCCTGATCCCATTTATCAAACAGATTTATCATTTTGTCACCTCGTTTACCAGTACACGCCATTTTTGAGCGATCTTTTCATCCAGATATGGTTGGGCCAGTTCATAAGAGTGCTGACTAAAACCAGCTGCCCGCTGATCATCGCTAAAGAGGCTGACAATCGCGTTCGCCAGTTCCCTTACCTTGCGTTCCTCTGACCAATCTGCTTGATATGGCAACCGATAGCCGTTTTGATCCGGATCAATAAACGTCTGATTGCCATATGGAACGTCAAAGCCAATCATCGGCAGCCCCGATCCCACGGCTTCCATCAAGCTCAAGCCAAATCCCTCGCTGGTTGAAGCCGCAATATAGCCAGCATAGTGCTGATAGATCGCGGTTAGATTCTGCTGTCCTTTTAAGTGAACGTATTCATTGGCCTGCAGCTCATCAATCAAGCGCTGCAGACTGCTGTGCTGTGCGCCTTGACCATAAATATCCAAAGAAACGTCTTGAATTGCTTGTTTAGCCTGCACGACAGCCTTGATCAGCCAATCAACATGTTTTTCGCTGGCCAGGCGCGAAGCCGTGATCAACGAATGCCGGCGCCGTTTCTCGTATGGCATCGGCATCAGTTTCGTCAAGCTGCCCACCGGAATCGCGGCAATTTGCGGTACTTGATGCTGATACTTTTTCATCTGAGCAGCCAGGACGCGTTTTTGCGCTGGCGTTGAGACGATAAAACAGTCGGTCTGATCGGCATGCGTAAACTGGTACTCGTAATAGTTGTTCCATAAAATATTCGTCTGGTTGGTATAGTGCTCATCATAATGCTCGGCATGCACTACAATGCCAAGTTTTGCCGGCGAATGCATCTGATACCACAGCTGACCGCTGACCAGTCCGCGCCCGTCTTCACGATCCAAGATAACCAGATCCTGAGCAGTAAGCTTTAAACGGCGAATCATTTCAGCATACAGAGCCGTTTTAGAATAAAAGATCTGGTCTTTCAGCTCAAAGACCTCGTTGGTGCCATTAACATATTGATGATAGGCAATCGAGCCATCCTCATTATAAAAGTCGCGAGCATAGACATGATTGCCGGCGCTGAGGTATTCGGTTACGTATCTTATGTATGAATAAAATTCTCGCCGCACCATCTGGGAGTCAACCACGTATTCGGCGTAGTCAATGGCCTGCGTTGCCAGATCATAGATACGGACATTGATTCTTAGGTTTTCGTCAGGCAGCCAGTAGTGGACTACCTGCTTGCCATCCGCGAAATTCTGCACGGTAGCTTCAACATTGCGCTCCGCAAAATGCTGTGCGCGCTTAAACTCGCTTAGCGGATAGGTTGTGGGCGCGATCTTGACATCGGTAAAAAAATTGTAGAGCCAAATTACGTCTTGATCATGAAAACCCAGATTGCGCGTCAATTCAGCAATGTTATCAGCCAAAATCAAATCAGAAAAAATAAACTTTGTCGGAATCTGCATACGGGAAAACACTTTAGATCGGTAGGCCTGTGCGTACTCAACCCCGCTGCTGGCCCAGCCAATCCCCAGATTTACATTATAGACTGTCATTTTTAAGACCTTCTTTTCCAAACGCTTAATAAAAGCGAGATCAAGTCATCAAAGACGTTGATCTCGCTTTTTATCATCGGTAACGCCAAAAAAACTGATTTTTGACTAGTTTTGACTGGCGGCTTCAATTTCTGCCAGCGTTGGGATTGATGGTAAAGCTCCCATCCGCTGAACCGTAATTGAGCTAGCCCGCTGAGCAAAGATCAATGCTTCTTTGATGTTGCTCATGTCAGGCTTTAATTGAGAACTCAAGGCACCAATAAACGTATCGCCGGCTGCCGTCGTGTCAACCGCGTGTACCTTAAAGGCTGGCACAAAGTCATAGCCGTTTTGCGTGCAGTAGAAAGCACCCTTGCTGCCGACCGTAATGATCAGGTTCTTGACCCCCATCTGTGCAAAGTGGCCAGCTGCTTCAAGCATTGAAGTCTCGTCTGCAATGATAACGTTGGTCAGCGTGGCACATTCGGTTTCGTTTGGAATAATCAGATCCGTAACCTTCAAGATTTCAGGGTCGATCTTGGCTGCCGGTGCCGGATTCAAAATCGTCTTAACGCCATGCTGCTTAGCCAGTTTGAATGCTTCCAGAGTCGTTTCCTGCGGCGTTTCAAACTGCGCGATCACAAAATCGGCGTTTGCAATGGCAGCTTGGGCATTATCAACATCAGCCGGGGAAACGCACTGGTTGGCCCCGCCATAAACCAAAATACTGTTTTGGCCATTGTCATCGAGCAGAATCGTGGCCGAGCCAGTTCCGGCATGCTCATCTTTGGTAATGTAGCGCGTGTCGATATGATTTTCGCTTAATGAGTCAATCATAAACTGACCTGCTTGATCATTGCCAACCCGGCCAACAAACTTGGTATCTGCACCAGCACGCGCCGCAGCAACTGCCTGATTGGCCCCCTTGCCACCAGCGGCACTGCTCTTGCTTTCGGATGACAGCGTTTCGCCAGGCAATGGCATCCGCTTGATTCGCAGCGTCGTATCAACGTTCAGACTACCAACGACCGTAACTTTATTCGTCATTTCAAAGTCTCCTTTGCGTTTTGATGCAATCAGCAAATTAGTAAATGCTTTTATGTGTGATTAAATCAGTATTTCTTAACTACACTATTTTAGCATATCAGCTTATGCGCAAACAAGTCTATGCCTGCTTGGTACTGTCTCTGACCACCAATTTAACGCCAAAATAGGAAGTCTGAATGGCCGCATCTGGATTTTTAATTCGGTTAAACAGCATCTCGGTAGCCTGTTCGCCGATTTCACGGATCGGCTGCTGAATCGTCGTTAGTTTTGGCGTGACGTATTCAGCCAGATCAATGTCATCAAAGCCCACTACTGAAATATCATCTGGCACGCTGACGCCATTTTCAGCCAAGCCACGGTAAAGCCCGATCGCCATTTCATCGTTGGCCGCAAAGACTGCCGTCGGATGCTTTTCCAACACGCCCTTAGTACACGAATAGCCGCCATGCTTGGTCAGCTCGCCATAAATCACGTCAGTCTGATCGTTAAAATCAACATGATGCTTACGTAGTCCGTCAATCAAGCCCCGCAGCCGGTGATTCAAGTTGTCGGTCATGTTTTCCGCGGTCATGTTTTCCGGCATGATGCTGACCACATGCTGATGTCCCAGACCAGCCAGATGCTCAGCTGCCAGATAGCCGCCTTGATAGTCGTCGATCAAAAGTCGGTCCCCACCATTGGCCTCGTTTTGGTCGAACAACAGATACGGAATATCATTTGGCTTTAACAGCTGTTCAATCGTGTCGGTCGTAATCGAAGAACTGGCAATAATCAAGCCATCAACAGCCCGTTCAATCAAGCGGCCAAGATAGTAGCGTTCCAGTTTTTCCTCATGGTTGGCACTAAAAATCAGCGGCATAAACTCGGCTTGACGAGCTGCTTCCTGCACACCGCGAATAAACGTACTAAAAAATGGATTGCCAATGTTAGGTACCAAGACGCCAATCGTTTTAGAAGAGCGCATGATCAGATTGCGCGCATTAAAATCAGGAACGTAATTCATCTGATCGCGCAGTTCCAAGACTCGCTGCTGTGTAGCTTGGCTGAAGCGCTGCCCCTTGCCGTTTAAAATCTGCGATACCGTCGTGACCGAAACCCCAGCAGCCTTTGCTAGATCGCGAATTGTTACTTTGTGTTTCATAATGTGTGCTTTCCTCTTGTTTCATTAGTAAACCTATTTACGGATCAGTTTACCACATATTTACCTGCTGACCTTTAAATAATTGTAATAAACCAATAATTTTTTTAATTTTGGTGAAAAACGCCTTCCATAATCGCCTTGGTCTGCATAGCCTGAAAACCACGTACCCGCAGATAGTCAATCTGGGCCAGTAAAATATCATAGGTCCAAAGCGATGAAAGGTCATGCTCGTTATAATAATGCAGCGTCAAGCCGATGTGCGTCAATTCATGCACCATTCCCTCAAAGTCATCGCGGCCCTTGTATTTTTGCGTACCAATCACCACCGGCAGCTCATGGTCAATGGAATCTTTCAAAAGCGTGTTCAGCAAGTTGACGTGGCTAAAATCACGCTCACGCAAAAAACGCTGCAGGCCAAAAATATCAAAATACCCATATTCTTGAGCTACCTTGCTTTTATAAGAACAGGTCGTCAAATAGTCAGTCTGGCTTCTAACGGCATGAATGCTTTTAATGCGGACCAGCGTCAAGCCATTGATCTTGCAGTCCCAATCCAAAGTCATCAGTAAAACGAACAGCGGATCCATGGCAATCACGAATCCAACGTTAAAGGTATCGTCATCGGCAAAGTTATATACCTCAACTAAGGTTCCCTGCTGCTGGCTGATTGTCAATTGCTCGCGAATCTGTGGCTCATTCATGTGTTCAATCATTTTTAACGTCCTCTCAAAAATTGCTATTTTTATTTTGCCTGTTTCAAATGTAAACGGCAAATTTTTTTTGATGCGCTCAATTGCCCAGATTATGCCTTATTGACCCGCCTTGTCTGTCACTCATCCACAAAATATGGATTTATTTTATGGGCAGGCACTATATTTTGTAGTAAGATGGTCAAGTTGAATTTTTATGTAAAGAGGGGCCAACATGGTGATTATTACAGCAGGAATGATTGGGGTCGGTAAAACAACGCTTACGGCTAAGATTGCCGATCACCTACACACGAAAGCCTTTTTTGAACCGGTGGGCGAAAATCCGGTATTGCCGCTTTACTACAAGGATCCAAAACAGTATGGCTTCCTGTTGCAGATCTACTTTTTAAACAAGCGGTTTTCCATGATCAAGCAGGCATTAAGCGATGACAACAACGTGCTGGATCGCTCAATCTATGAAGACGCGCTGTTTACCAAGGAAAACAACGCGGAAGGCAACATCTCTGATACAGAGCTGGACGTTTACCTAAAGCTGCTTGACAATATGATGAGCGATTTGAACAAGCTGCCTAAAAAAGCGCCTGATTTGATGGTTTATTCAGAAACTTCTTTTGAGACCATTCTCTACCGAATCAAAAAACGGGGCCGCGACTATGAACAGATCGACAACAACCCTGAGCTTAAGGACTACTACTACAAAATGTGGAGCGCCTATCAAGACTGGTATCAAGAATACGATGCCAGTCCTAAGATGAAGATCGATCTGGATAAATACGACCTGGAAGATCCGCAAAACGTTGCCACGGTTCTGGGGATGATTGACGAGCAGCTGGCCCAGATTCGCTAAATCAATCGCTGCACTTTAACCGCTGATTGACTCGGCATTACCGATCAGCCAGCAGAATAGTGAAACCATCGTTTTAGTCGCCTGACTACACGGTGGTTTTTATTTTAGATACATTCGCCGCAGTACCTCTAAAATGCCGACACTGCCGATCCCACTGGCAACCGGCAGCCAGGTATGCTGATGAACGGCTTTTTGCGGCTGCTTTTTTTGCGTGGGTCTCCTTGATTCAACCAAGGCAGCCGTCTGATGCTGCTGATGACGTTGATCCGTTCTTGGCCGACTAAGCGACGAATTGGCTGCTTGGTTGACTGGACGATCAAAACGCGTCAGCTGATAGGCTTCAATCAGTTGATTCAGCTTTTGGTCATACTTAGGATCCGTAGCATAGCGACCCTTTAAAAAACTGGTTGCCGATCGATAGGTAGGTGCATTGCTGCGATGAGCACCGGCATACATCGGCTGATCCAAAACGGCAGCATAATCGCTTAACGATGCTTTTTCATCGGTATAGCTCTTAAAGGTCCCTGCGACGATGGCTGGCTTACTACTGAGGCATTCCTGCGTCATCATTGAAACGCCATGACCATGCCAGGTTCCCTTGATGCCGAATAGATTATGATGAACTCGGCTTAACTCGCTGGTTCCCCAATTGCTTTCCAAGGCAGCCTGTGCAATCAGAACCGAAGCATAAAGATCATGCTTTTGGCCAACTTTTTGCGCGATTGGTCCCAGATGCGCGATAAACCGAGCCTGATCCCTGGTCGGACAAAGCGGCGCGTAATGCTGATTTGCGCTTGGCACTTCACTGGTTGCCTGATCAGATGACAGCTGAGCATTGTCTTGATCAGCTTCCTGTTCATTGGCTGCTGATTCATTGTTATCAGCACCGTGGTCCGCAGCTGTCTGATCATTCAAGACTGGTACGACATTTTGCTGCGATTCCTGCACGCGCTTTAGCCAATCAGCGTGCTCCAAGGCCAGCTGGCTGCCATCTTTAAAGCCTTGCCAATAAGCCGTTTTAATCGGTTCTTGATCAGGCGGCAGCTGCGGCTTGTCGGCCATGGCATCCTGTAATCCCTGCTGATAGGCAGTTTGACATTTTGCCAGCCAGTTGTTTTTAAAGTCATCCCCCATGCTGCCATCACTTGAAGAATTAATGACCGCAGGCAGCTGAGCCTTAAGATCAGCTCCATTCGGCTCATTGCCTACTGCTGTCTGGGCTGCCAAAACCGGTGCCATCAGCTGTAAAACCATCGTCATCGTTACCAGACTCGTCAGCCAGATTTGTTTTTTGATCATAGTTAAATCATCCTTTCTTTTGCTCCTGATATTCCATATGTCAAAAAACACTGATTGGCACTAAAAAACCTGCCTCAATTGCTTGAGCCAGGCTGAAATTAATTAGCAAAATAAAACAACCGTACTGTCTTAGGCTCAGAAAAAGCTTGAGACAGTACGGTTTTTAATTAAATTGACTCCTAAAGTCCGTTATTTTAATTGGACACGGTATCATCAAAGCTAATAAACGATTACCGGTTCATATTGAGTTAATGAATCGTAAGCCGTTCCCGCGTCGCTGGTATGCATATTGACACAGCCATTTGAGCCGTCGTTCAGATAAGCCGTGCTTGACCAGTTCGTTCGCCAGCTGGCATCATGGAATCCACAGCCGCTATCGGTAAACGGTGCCCAGTAGCTGACTGGCGAGGCATAGGCTGAACCGTTGTCGCTGGTACCACGTAAAGTAGTGTTTCGCTGCTTATACATAATGTACCAGACTCCCTTAGGCGTATCATCGCCACTGCTATGTTTACCAGTAACCACGCTGGCATCAAAAACGCATTTGCCATCCTTGTAGAACCAAACATGCTGATCAGAAATGGAGACTTCTGCATAGGTATTGCCGATACCATGATTTGATGTCGTGCCATAGCCAATGCCGCCAGTATTATAGCCAACACCATAGACGTCATTTTTGGCATTGACGCTGGTCTGGTGGCTGATCAGGGCCTTAGTTAAAGTAGCCGCAGCCTTGGTTTCACTGAGCCGCCAGCCATATGAACCGCCCGTTGCCGTCTTGATCTGCTTGCCGCTGTGCGTGGTAAACGTAAAGCTCTTGTCCAGAGTCGACTGATTCTTGTTGACCTTTTTGACCAGCTTGTCTAGCGCCGTGGTATCAAATTGATATTGGTGATTCAAATACGTGGCTTTGGTAATGATGTCATTGGTCGTTAAAGTATAGGTTTTGTTTTCGACTTGATACGTCAGCTTTTGATTAAGCAACGCCTTCAACTTGACGGCTTCCTGCTTAACCGTTTTGCTGCTGGCTGCCAGCGGGTGTTGGTATTGCTTATGCAGCACGATCTTAACGTTGGCCGCATTTTGATCAAAGTCTTTTAAAAGCGCTTCGGTATCGTAACGATTGCCTTTTTGGGCTGGTTTGATCGTAACCTTACCATTTGCCAAAACCGCTTTGGCATCAACCGGCGCCTTGCGACCAGCATTTTCTTTTTCGATATTGGCCTTTAAAGCTGCCCGCATCGCTGCAATGCGCGTCTTATCGATATGACTTGGGACAACCTTGATGTTCTTGGCCTTGCTGGAAAGAAAGAACGTGACTTGTTTTTTGAGAGCCGTTTGGAATTTGCTCAGATCATTCTTAGTAAAGCCGGCACTGCTGGCTTGGCCTTGATAGATCACTTTGCCATCCAGCTTTACTTCGTTGGTCAGTTTGGTCTTTGCTACCTTGTCATAGGCCTGTTGTGCGGTCAAGCCCCCTACGGCCACGCCATTAATGGTTGTATTCTTATTAAAATGAGTTCTTTGATGCCAGGTCATCACGCCAATTACGACGACCAGCAGCGTTGCGATAATGCCCAAAGACTTTTTCGTGCGCGAGTTCATATTCCTCAACTCCGCTGCAAAAAACGTGTGCAATGTAGTTATTTTACGATTTTAACTACATATCCGAAGACTTAAATACAGACGTTTTTCTTATTGCCGTTATCGCCGATATTCCGATATTCCAACGAGGGAGTAATCGCATTGACCAACGCAGATGCCGAAACATCACTCTTGCAACATCTAAGGAAGGCTCTCGCCAATCCTCGGGTACAGCTAACCCGTGTGGCCTCGATTGCTCAAGGCCATTAACATTCCTTTCTTTTAAATTTATAATGCCTTATTCAATTTTGGATGCTCAATCAGTGCTAAAAGATTAAACATCGCATTGGTGTCCCGATCTACAACTAAGTTATAGTTGGGACATTTTTTGTTATAGCAAACAAACTCATTATGTTTGGTGCCATGCTTCTTGTTGCCATACAGCGTAACGCGTTCATCGCCACGCTTAATGGTACCGCAGACCGCACAGCGCTGAGTAGATGGATATAGTTTGTCAGCTAGAATCAGTTTGCGACCATACCATTTGCACTTGTAAGTCAGCATTTGCTTAAACCTGCCAAACATGGAACGATGCACGCCCTTAGAAGCTACATGGCTCATTAGCATGCCTTTGACAGACAGGTTTTCAATTACGATTTGATCATAATTATTAACCAATTTGGTCGTAAATTTGTGCATGAGGTCATTCTGGATATTGAACGCTTTGCGATAGCATGCTTGAAGCTTGGTTCTCGTCTTCAAATAGTTATTGCTTTGCGTACTGCCAGTAACAACCCGTTTATGTGCTAATTGACGTTGATAATGTTTAATTTTTTCGTAAATGCGTTCCAACTTTTTTGGAAGAACGTTTTGTTGACCATCCGTATAGTTGAAATGACCGACATTAACATCAACTGCCGTATTCTTACCAGTTTTGGGCAATGCTTTTTTATTGGCGACTTTAAACGGTACAGCTGCATAGTAACGGCCTTTTTCGCGGAAATAGCTGACTATGCCGATTTTGTCGGACAAAGGTTTCTCACTTAATTTAAAGTCTCGCCATTCTTCACTTGGAACGAGACTTTTTTGAGGACGTTCCAGACGCAGTAAACTGTCTACAATCTTGCTTTGATCGCTTTTAAAGCCCTGGCGTGGTTCTCGACGGGAATGAAAATGCGGCTTTCCCCAATCAGACTGTGCCTTGTCAAAAAAATTCTGCCAAGCATTGCCCAAGTCCTTAACGGCAAGGCCAAGCAGGTGGGCAGAGCGCTGATATTGCCAATCCGCTTTGTCATGTACCATAATGTCACGAACCATCTTCCAATTTGGAGCAGGATTTAGATGAACATCAATATGTTTTACCGTGATTTTTCCCGTCTTTTTATTTTGTTTGGGAATAAATTTAGTCCATAGAATTTTGTCGTAAATCTTATGAGCAACATACAACTCATTCCATATTTCTAAGGCTTGGTTCCAACAATAACGACGATAATCAATAGCCTCATCCAAAACCTGCTTCATAGTCTTATTCGGATGCAGTTCGTAAACCACCGTTTGAATCGTATCAGTCATTCTTATCACCGCCTTTCAAGCTGGGATCCGTCTCAATCTGTTTTTCATAGCGACGTAAGCCACATAAGCGACTGGAAAACACATGGATAATACTGGTCAGATCGTCAACCAATTCCTTGCAGTTCAGCAGCTTGGCTAACCTTATAAATTTTGCTCAAAATAGATTTACCTCACTTTAGTAAGTTAAATCTATCATAATATATTTGAATGCTTTTAGTTATATTGGTTACATTTTTAATAATTAGCAATTAACCATTACCCTTAACCTTGTGCAACGCCAATTATATAACATTCCCAAATTGAAAGATATTATAATTTCAGCCAGCCAATCATTCATTGATAAACAGCGGTAGCGGCTAAAGTCTAAAACATCTGGATATCGTCAATCAGCAGCCGTCTGTTGATTTTTACGGTTGCCTAAATTGCGTTTTGATGCGATCAGATTCATTAATCCCATCAGTATTCACTACACAGTCACCGAAGCTCACCTGACTATGGCCTGTCAACTACCAGCAGCTAAAGTCGATGGCTGGTGAGCAGACGCCTTGGCACTTGTCCACTAAGGCAGCCACAGTTACTGAAAACCTTATCGCAACCTGGGCTAGTTCAGTTTTATCATGCAAATAAAAAGGACCTGGCAGATCAGCTGCCAGATCCTAGCTATTTTGAAAAATCAGCTTTCAAATGGTCAGCCATTAGATTTCTGGATAGCTTTCCATTTTAACGTTGAGTTTCTTATTGTTTTCATCGGTCTTAATAACCATGACGTCACAGTCGGCTTGACGAATTACGTAAGCAGCCGTAGAACCAACGATCATCCGACCAATCATGTTCAAGCCCGTGGCCCCAACCAAGATCAGGTCAACATCATGTTCTTTGGCATATCCTTCCGTCAGTTCCATCTTGGCGTTGCCGATCTTGACATCAGTTACGACATCACTGACCCCAGCAGCTTCGGCCTTCTTCTTCATCTCGGCCAGTTCCTTGGTCATTTCATCCGTAGCTTTCTTGTAGATGTCACGATCAACGAATCCATAGCCAACCGTGCTCGTGTTTGGATAGCGTTCACCGTTGACGATGCTCAACAGATGCAGCTTGGCGTTATTGCGCTTAGCAATGTCGATAGCTTTTTGAACCGCCATCTTGGATTGTTCGGAGCCATCAACACCAACTAACAAGTTCTTGTATTCACTCATTATTGCCACCTCCAGAAAACAACCTTATTAAGAAAATCTACATTGGTTTTCCTTGTTATTATTTTACCACGAAAACGGTTTCTTGAACAATATGTTTTCTTTATTCAACTACTAAGTCGTGGATTGCCTGCATATAGATGGCCATTGACTTGATCAGATCATCAACCGGCTGAAATTCATTTGGCTGATGCATCGTGTTTGGCGTATCCGGCATCAAAGCACCAAATGCTACCCCACGACTCATCAAGCGACCGTAAGTACCACCGCCAACGACTTCAGCTTGGGCAGTCTGATCGCCAGTCTGGTCAACGTAGGCCTTGAGGAGCGTGGTAACGATTGGATCATTGGCATCAACATAATGGGGCACCTCGCCTTGAGTGCGTGAAATGGCAAAATTGTGATCAGCTGCGACCGGCTTGATGCGGTTTAAGATCTCGTCAGCCGTGATTCCCTCTGGATAGCGGAAGTTCATATCAATGTGCCCGCCAGCCTGCTGATCAAACTTCAAGATGCCGGCATTCATCGTCATCTCGCCCATTTTATCCGTCGCAAAGGCGGCATTGAAATGATTGACGCGCGTATCCAGATGCAGATAGCTGGCCAAAAAGTCGATAAAATCGCCTGCGTGCCCCCGAATGTCAAGCTGCTTTAAAAACGTTGCCAGATAGGTTCCGGCATTGATGCCTTTTTCAGGTTCCATCCCATGAGCAGCCTTGCCAACCACGGTTAATTTAATTCCGTCAGCGTCGCTTTCAATGCTCCCGGTAATCGGATTCTCATCCAAGAAATCGGTAAACGCAGTCGCCACGGCCTCATTGTCCACGGCTTCAATCGTGGCTTCAGCATCGCGCGGCACCATGTTAAAGCGCAGACCAGAATCAAAGTGCTTTAAGACTACCTCGCCTTCATTGCCGCCATCAATATCCAAGAGCAGTGAAACCTGTCCTTTTTCACCATTGATCAGCGGAAATTCGGCGTCTGGCGAGAAGCCATAGGTCGGCGCCGGCTCCACTTCAAAGTAGCGCTTCATTCCTGTCCAGTCGTTTTCTTCATCGGTACCAACGATAAAACGGACCTTCTGCTTAAAGACGGCACCATGATCCTTCAAGTACTTTAAGGCGTAATAGGCAGCCATTCCCGGGCCCTTGTCATCGGAAACGCCGCGGCCATATAGATTGCCATCCTTGATCACTGGGTTAAATGGATCGGTCTCCCAGCCTTTTCCTGCCGGCATGACATCCAGGTGGGCCAGGATTGCCAAGGTCTCGTCGCCTTCACCCCATTCGGCAAAGCCAGCCACGTTATCGATGTTTTTAACACGGAAACCATCCTGCTCAGCCATTTCCAAGAAAGCTTTCAATGCCTGGGCTGGAGCTGGGCCAAGCGGATATTCCGGTGTGGCTTCATCATCATTGCGCACGCTGGGAATCTTGATCAGCGTGGTCAAATCGTTAAGATATTCTTCTTTTTGAGATTGTGCGGCTTTTAACCAATCCGTCATAAAAAAACCTCCAATGTTAGTCAAATTCCTAGATTTAATGATAACATTATTTGGGTTGATTTACGGATCAATCCTCAGTGGATTTTATTGGATTAAATAAAGGGAGTATCAAATATGCAAAACTTGGATGAGTCAATTCTGCAAAAAGTCATTAAAGCCCGCCCACAGGAAAGCTTTAAAGGAACTTTTGGCAAGATCGTGCTGGTCGGTGGCAACGAGAATTTCGGTGGTGCCATCATCATGGCCGCAACCGCAGCAGTCTATGGCGGGACTGGTTTGGTTACGGCTGCGACCGACCCAGCCAACTCGGCAGCTCTGCATGCTCAGCTGCCAGAAGCCATGTTTGCCGATTTTAATGACGATCAGCTGGTTGGCGATCTGATCGTAGCAGCCGATACGGTGGTCGTTGGCCCTGGCCTAGGCGATAACGCGCAAAGCCTGCACATTCTTAAAAACGTTTTTGAATACGTGCACGATGGCCAGACCTTGGTAATTGACGGCTCAGCAATCACCTTGATGGCCCGGGAAAATCTGAAACAGCCAGCCTGCCAGATCAGTGTCATCTACACGCCGCATCAAATGGAATGGCAGCGGCTTTCAGGAATCAAGATTGCCGATCAGTCCGTTGAAAACAATCAAAAAGCCGTTCAAAAACTGAATGCGACCGTTGTCTTGAAAAAGCACCATACCGAAATCTACCATGATGACCAGGTCTTTAAGCTGCCAATCGGTTCTGCCGCGCAGGCTGTCGGTGGGATGGGCGATACGCTGGCCGGAATGGTCGGCTCGTTTACGGCTGAATTCAAGGATGCCGGTTTGGACGCGGTATTGGCCGCCGTTTACGCGCACAGTGCCGTGGCTGATCAGATCGCGGAAAATCAATATATCGTTTTGCCTCACCAAATCAGTCATGCCCTGCCTGCCTTTATGAAAAAGGTTGCCGCGCAGGATTCCAAAACGCATATTGGATTTATGGACTAAACAATAAAACCATGACGTCTCCTGAGCGTCATGGTTTTTTGATGGTCGAATTTGATTGCTTAAGCGGCAAATAAGTCATTGACCGCTATACTAATCTGCTTGGGCGTCAGATTATCCTGAACGATCTGACCCTTGGCGCGCAGTTCCAACTTGGCGTCTTGCGGCTGTTCAGCCAGTTTGGTTAGATCGACTTCATGGTTGTCGGTGTCCGTAACGTCGAAATGAGACTTCTTCATCTGGTTAATCGTAGTTTCTTTGATTTCCATAATAAAATCAGCCTTCCTTTCTTGTTTACGACTACGTTTTAGCACGTCTCAATCATCTTGTTAAATATTTTGACCTTTTTTGACCAACAATCTTGGCAGTAAAAAAAGCTCGCCCCAAAACTGAGACGAGCAGATTGATTTAATTCATATGCAGCCGTTCGCGCAAAAGATCAGCCCGCGCGCCCAGCAAATGATCAGCCAGTCGTGACTTCAGTGCCAGATAAGCATAAATGACACCACCAATGGCCACGCCAAGGATCAAAAGGAAAAACGCGGCATAGCGGCCATGCGGATTAACCAGATACCCCAGGCCGAACATCACCAGCTTGGTAACCACAAACATGACCAGAGAAAAGGCCAGAATCTGATTAGTTGGCTTGGCCATTTCTTCAAAGTGCAGACCAAATTCCATATTAAACGAATGCAGAATCAGGTAGTTCATCATCACCATAGCCAGGGCCGTTGCCAATAGCGGGCCCATGCCTTTTAAAAGCCAGATGCATGGGAACTGCAAAATCAGCTTGATGATCATGCCGATTCCCAGAATCTTCATCATCTTGCGGTTTTCCGAAATTCCCTGCATCATCGCGGCCGCCACACTGTAAAGTCCCATGGCAATCGAAGCAAACGCCGCAAATTCCAAAATTACGATCCCGGCTTGATTATAACGATAAAAAACCGTGTAGACTTGCGGTGCTACGGCAACCAGGCCAAGTGAAGCCGGCACCATGATAAAGTAGAACAGCTCCAGTGCGTTTTCAATCTGCGTGCGCATGCCTTCCTGATCGCTTTTGGCGCGCGCGTTGGCCAAAAGCGGAATCACCGTCGTTGCCATGGCCGTAGCCACCGCAATGATGATCATGTAAAGCTTGTTGGCATTAAAGCTGAACATGGCATAGACCGTATTCATTTGATAGTAGGTAAAGTGGCCAACCAATGGCATCATCTTAAAGAAGGTATATTGGTCAATCAGTTGGAAGATCGTGATCCCTGATTCAATCACGATAAACGGGATGGCTTGATAAACGATCTTGACAATCAGCTGTATCGTCGAGATTTCTGGTGTTGCCAGACTGTTTTCCAGCATCGCCTCCATTGGCCGCCGGTAGTGAATCCGCGCCATGATCAAGACCGCGGCTGCTCCCAAGGCCCCGATAAAGGCAGCAAACGTAGACTGGGTAACCGCCAAGACCCAACTCCCTTTTTGGATCTTCATGACCAGATAAGTGGCCCCCAGCATGTAGATGATTCTTAAGAGCTGTTCGATCAGCTGCGAGATGGCAGATGGCGCCATCCAGCTGTACCCCTGCAGATACCCCCGCGAGATGCTGATGCTGGGAATCAATAGTACGGCCCAGGCCAAAGAGCGAATGACCGGAATTTCATTGGGGTCCCCGCCATCCAGCAATGAAGCGCCAAACATCATGATCAAGGCCGCAATCACTCCAGTTGCCATTGAAACGTACATCCCGGTATGATATAGCTTTTTGCTGATGTTGGTCTGATTGATCCCATTATAATGGGCAACCAGCTTCGACATTGCGGATGGGATCCCCGCCGTTGCGATCACCAAAAACAGGTTGTAGATGTTGTATCCCTTGGCATAAAGCGCGTTGGCCTGATCACTGTAGGCCCCCATCCAAGTTACCCAAGGAATGATATAAAGTGCACCCAGAACTCGCGACAATACACTCCCTGCCGTCATCCAGGCCGACCCACTGAGCATTTTTGCCTTGGCTGCAGCCTGCTTGCTCGGGGCCGTTTTTTGTTGTGCATCCATAATTTGCTGCTTTCCTACCTTTTTAATTGTTAAAATTTCAAAAAATAATCCTAACTATTCTAGCTTGAATTGGCAGTCAGCGCAAATCAATTAACAATTTGTTAAGAAAACCTTAACGGGTCGCTGCTAAAGCCTGTTTGATGTCGGCAATCAGATCAGCTGCATCTTCAAGACCAACCGACAGCCGCAACAGCTTAGGCGTAATCCCCAATTACTGCCGCTGCTCGACTGAAACGTCCGCGTGCGTCTGATAGTAGGGAATCGTAATCAGACTTTCGATCCCGCCCAGACTCTCGGCAAAGGTGATTACCTTAACGTGATCAAGCAGTCTTTCAACCTGATCAGCCTCTTTTAGATAAAAGCTGATCATACCGCCTTTGCCTGGATAAAGCACTTTTTCGACTTCCGGCGCTTGCTTAAGATACTCAACGACGGCATATAGCTTCAGATAATCAAAGTAGCGAAAATCGCCGCCATCCCGGAAGAAAGCGCCAATCCCCGCGTACCATGCTCTAAAGCAGCCAACTGATCCTCAAGATACTGCCGCGTTGGATTGCCCGAGCGGCCGTAATCATACTGGACCGCCGCGCCGATTTTTGGATAGCGATAGGTCGTTGAAGTATAGATTGGAACGTTGACGGCTCCCGTCTGATTGTCATTTTGGGCTGGCCCGTGCACCAGTCTGGTATTAAATTCTGTCATGTCTTTCCCCTTTCTCAAGGCAATAAAAAAGCCCTGAACCTATTGATAGATTCAGGACGACGCAGCTGATCCGACGTGGTACCACCCGATTTTACCGCTGGATTGCCCACAGCGGCCTCAACAACACCAATTGATGTCTGGGATGGTAACGGATCCTGCCGGGAATTCAGCCAAACTGACCAAATACCTTGCTCTGAGCTCATCTTCAGCTGCTGGTTCGTGCTGCCCTTTCACTGACGGCAGTCGCTGAAATACTAATAAAGCGGACTACTCTTCTCTTCAACATTTTTATAATTATTATTTAATGAATTTCTTAATTTTCACTCATTATAGTCACGCAATTTTCTCATGTCAACTAAATTTTTTACTCAGTACTAAAGTGAATCACTTTCACCTATCAATCAATAAAACGCCGCGGCAATTAACCGACGACGTTTTTACAGTTCATATTTTAGAGCATTCATCAATGACTATTTTTGATTAGTCAAAATGATATCGCTGGCCTTGACTTCTGAGCCAAAGTAAGGCTTCAGTTCCTGGTTGTAGTCCTTTTCAAAGAAGTTTTCGCCATTAAGCTTGGTAATTTCCTTGTTGGTCCAGTTCAAAAGCGACTTGTTTCCCTTTTTGACGGCTGGGGCAATGTATGAGCTCTTACCCAGCTGCTTGATGCCAACCGTGTACTTAGGATTGTTCTTAACCCAGGCGTACAGGTAGGAGTTGTCATCAGCCAATGCCTTGGCGCGACCGTTTTTAAGCGCGTTGAACTGCTGCGTCTTGGAGTCGAACTTCAAAAGGCTGGCGCCGGTCTGGTGTTGAGTAAAGTATTGTTCAGCCGTCGTTCCCTTGTTGACGATCAGTTTTTGGCCCTTCAATTGACTGACCTTAGTAATCGGATCGCTCTTCTTAGAAACGACCCCAACGGAAACCTTCATGTATGGCTTGGCAAAATCAACCGTCTGCTTGCGTTCCGACGTCACCGTAAAGTTGGCCAAAACCAGATCTGCCTTGTTGGAGTTCAGCGTGTCAACACGGTTGTTGGCGTTGACCTGCACGAACTTGGCCTTGACGCCTAAATCCTTGGCAATCCGCCGTGCCAGGTACAGGTCATACCCCACGCGCTTGCCATCCTTGTTGACCCAGCCATATGGCGGCAGGTCGCCAAACACGGCAATCTTAATGTAGCCGCGCTTCTTGATTGCCGAAACCGAACTCTGATTATCAGCGGCATGGGCCGTCACTGTACCTGCCAGTGGTGCAAATGCCAGTAGAAAAGCGCCCAGGGCCAATACCAGCGTCTGAATCAATTTTTTAAAACTCTGCTTTTTCATAATCAATTCCCCTTTTCTCAAAAAACACTAAAAATCCATACTCTCCAAAAACTGTTGGGCCCGCTCAGTCTGCGGCTGCTTAAAGAACTGCTGACCCGGCGTATCCTCTAAAATATGACCATCCTCTAAAAACAGCACCCGATCGGCAATCTGGGCCGCAAAGTTCATCTCATGAGTTACAATCAGCATCGTCATGTCCTCTTTGTCACTCAGCTTCTTGATAATCTCCAAGACCCCTCTGACCATCTCAGGGTCCAATGAGGCCGTGACCTCATCAAACAGCATCAGATCCGGATGCATGGCCAGCGCTCTAATAATGGCAATCCGCTGCTTTTGCCCACCTGACAGCTGGCGTGGGTAGGCCTGCTCATAATCGCTCAAGCCAACCATAGCCAGCAGTTTTTTTGCTTCAGCTTCTGCCTCTTTTTGTTCCCGGTGCTGAACCTTAGTTGGTGCCAGGACGATGTTTTCCAAAACCGTCATATTTGGAAACAGGTCATAGCTTTGAAAAACCATGCCGATCTTTTGCCGCAGCTCTTGCCAATGCTTTTCATCTGGAATCACGTTCTGGCCTGCAAAAGTGATCTGACCGCTTTGAAAGTCCTCTAAGCCGTTCAGCGTCCGAATCGTCGTACTCTTGCCCGATCCGGAAGGTCCCAGCAGTGCCAGCACCTCGCCTTTTTTGAGCTCAAAGCTGATATCGAACAAGACTTGGCGTTCACCGTAAAACTTGTTTAAATGCGCTACTTTTAAAATTTCTTCAGTCAAAAGACATCCCCCTTAATCTGCTTGCTTAGCATCCATCTTTTTTGCCCAGCGCGACAATGGATAATCTACCAAAAAGTAAAATACGAAAATCAGACCATAGACCCAAAAGACCCCTGTTCGATAAAGATGATTGTTGGCCTCGATAATCTGCTGGCCAATGTTGATGACATCCATCACGCTGATCATCATCAAAAGCGAGGTCGTTTTAATCACCCGCGTTGCCAGATTGATCGTTGCCGGCAGCTCCAATCGAAACGCTTGGGGCAATAAGACGTAGTAAAACAGCTGGTGGCGGTTCAAACCCAACGCCATACCCGATTCCCGCTGATGCTTTGGAACCGAGATCAAAGCTCCCCGGACGATATCGCTGAATTCCGCGGCCACCCATAAGGCAAACGCGACGACGGCCATCAACGAGCCGGGTAGATTGGCCACATGCATCATTCTTGGCAGGATGTAGTAGGCCAAAAACAATAGCACAACCGTGGGCACGATCCTGAAAAACTCGAGATAAAGCCGCAGAATCAAGCGCAGCAGCCGATTCCTAAACGTTCGCAAGATTCCCAGCACCGCGCCGAATGCCAATCCAATCAGCAAGGACAGTGCCGCGATCCAAACCGTCGTCCACAGCCCGCCCAGCAGTCGCGCAAAGTTATGTCCTTCCAACAAAACGTTAATTCCCGAATGTGCCATAGCGAACCTTCCTTTCCAGCCAGGTCAAAATCAAGGACAGAGGAATCAAGATAATTGCATAGGCGATCACCAAAACGAAAAGATATTCGTTAGAACGATAGTAAAGACCGATCAGATCCAGGGCCGTGTTCGTCAATTCTGGAATGGCAATCACCGAAAAAATCGAGGTTTCCTTAATCAAAAAGATCACGTTGGCAGCCAGAGCAGGTACTGACAGTGCAAATCCCTGCGGAAAGACCACATAACGGGCCAGCTGCCAGCGGCTCATTCCCAGGGCCCTGCCGGATTCAAGCTGCGTCTTGGCCACGCCGTTAAAGCCGCCGCTGAACCCTTCTGCCATGTAGGCGCCCCCTAAAAAGATCAGACCAACGATCCCACAGGTAGCCGCGCTCATTTTCCAGCCAATTACCGGAAAGGCGTAGTACAAAAAGAACAGCTGAATCAAAAGCGGCGTATTGCGGGCCAGCTCAACATAAGCGCCCAGGATACCAGCCAGATACGGGACCTTGAAATACCGCACCAGACTGACGATGATACCCACGACCATGGCGCCTAGAATTCCAACCAACGACAGCCACAGCGTCAGTCGAAAGCCCTTGGCAAATTCAGGCAGACTCTGCTGAATGATCGTCCAACTCAAACTTTCTCACTCCCCTTTTAGACAAATATTCAAATAATGTCTAATCAAAAAATTGCATAAAAAAAGGCCCATTGTCTTCCCATTCCTTTAATCAGCCTTTGGGAACTGCAAAAACAGTAACCCAAAAAGGCCTCAAATCGAAAAATCGATTGAGGAATAGATTAACAACAGGCCATCATTGACGAAAAGGCAGAAATCTCCAATGTTTTAAATTGATGCTTCAACATAGAAATTCCTCCTTTCGCAATGAAATTCAATAATTAAAAATCTCTTAAAAATTTAATGGTTTTATTGTAGCGATCAGGTTTTCATTTGTCAACGTCTTATTTATAGTAAGCTGTTTTACCTAATTGCCTTAAGTGCTTCAAAAGCCCACTCCAACAACGATTAACGCGTTTAATATTTTTCCAGATCAACTTCGATCAACCGTACTTCACGATCCGGAAAGGCCGTTTTCAGCTGGTCGATGGGCGTTGCTGCTGGCGCCGATTCAAAATGGCCCAGCTTGTCATTGATTACGATTGCCAGCCCCAGCTTGGCATTTTCGATTGCCTCATCCATGGTCTGCCCCTGCGTAAATGCCTCAGGGACATCCGGAAAATCAACCTGAATCTCTTTTTCGGTTGGGGTAAAGACTGCCCCATAGCTAACCAGTTCCATTGCTGTTTCCTTTCTTTAAAATCCAAAAAGGCCAGCCTCGACGCTGCCGAATGCTGACCTTTAACTTACGTTAGACTATTTAACGACAATGTTGACAATGTGGTTTGGTACGACGATGACCTTCTTGATTTCCTTGCCATCCATGAACTTTTGGACGTGTTCGTTGGCAAGGGCCTTAGCTTGAGCCGTTTCTTGATCGGCATCCTTTGGCATCTCAATTCGGGCCCGTACTTTGCCGTTAACCTGTACGATCATTTCAACCGTTGATTCCTCCAAGGCTTTTGGATCATAGGTTGGCCATGGCTGGTAGGCAATCGTGTCGGAAACGTGGAATTGGCTCCAAAGCTCTTCGGCAACGTGTGGAATTACCGGCGAGATCATCTTAATCAGGCCTTCCATATATTCAACCGGCAGATCATCAACCTTGTACGCTTCATTGACAAAGACCATCAGTTGCGAAATAGCCGTGTTAAAGTGCATCCGCTCAAAGTCTTCCGTAACCTTCTTGACGGTTTGGTTGTAGATGCGCGTAAGTTTGCCATCATTGAAGTTCGAAACCCGATCACGCAGATGGTTGTTGTCATCCATCATCAAGCGCCATACCCGGTTGATCCACTTGTAGGCACCGTGCAGCCCCTTAGTATCCCAAGGTACAGATTCGGTTAGCGGACCCATGAACATTTCGTACAGACGCAGCGTGTCGGCACCATATTGCTCAACGATGTCATCTGGGTTAACGACATTGCCCTTGGACTTGGACATCTTTTCGTGGTTGGAACCCAGAATCATCCCTTGGTTAACCAGCTTCATGAATGGTTCCGGTGTTGGCACGTAGCCCAGATCGTACAGAACCTTGTGCCAGAAGCGGGCATACAGCAGGTGCAGGACGGCATGTTCAGCCCCCCCGACGTACAGATCGACTGGTGACCAGTAGTCCAGCGCTTCTTTAGAGGCAAATTCCTTTTCGTTGTACGGATCCGTGTAGCGCAGCCAGTACCAAGAAGAACCAGCCCATTGCGGCATCGTGTTGGTTTCCCGCAGTCCATGCCGGCCATTTTCGTCATAAACGTTGATCCAGTCGGTAGCATTGGCCAGTGGACTCTCACCGGTACCAGATGGCTCAATGTTCTTCATATCAGGCAGCTTCAAAGGCAGTTCGTCTTCAGGCACCAATGAGGTCGTACCATCATCCCAGTGAATAACCGGAATTGGTTCACCCCAGTAGCGCTGACGTGAGAAGATCCAGTCGCGCAGCCGGTAGTTGACCTTCTTGTGCCCGGCATCGTGTTCTTCCAGCCAGTCGATCATGGCCGTTTTGGCTTCCTTGATCTTCATGCCATCAACAAAACCAGAATTGATGTGCTCGCCATCGCCAGCATAGGCTGCTTCTGAGATATCGACATCCTTGATGATTGGCTTGATTGGCAGGTCAAACTTCTTGGCAAAGTCCCAGTCACGCTGGTCACCAGCAGGCACGGCCATCACCGCACCAGTACCGTATGAAGCCAGGACGTAATCTGAGATCCAGATTGGCAGCTTTTCGCCGTTGACTGGGTTGATGGCGTAAGCCCCCGTAAATACACCCGTCTTGTCCTTGTTCAGATCGGTCCGTTCCAGATCAGAGCGGCGGGAAGTCGTTTCCTTGTAGGCTTCGACTTCGGCCTTGTGTTCAGGCGTCGTCAGTTCGTTAACCAGATCCAGCTCAGGGGCCAAAACAACGTAGGAAGCCCCAAACAGCGTGTCAGGACGCGTCGTAAAGACTTCGATTCTGCCATCATGATCAGCAATGTCAAAGAAGACGGAAGCCCCTTCTGAACGACCAATCCAGTTGCGCTGCATTTCCTTAACGCTTTCTGGCCAGTCAACCAGGTCCAGATCATCAATCAGACGATCGGCATAGGCCGTGATCTTCAAGACCCATTGCTTCATTGGCTTGCGGTAGACTGGGTAGCCGCCCCGCTCCGTCTTGCCGTCAACGACTTCTTCATTGGAGACAACCGTACCGCCCATGAAGTCAGGAGCCCAGTTGACCATGATCTCATCTTCATAGGCCAGCCCCTTCTTGTACAGCTGTTCAAAGATCCACTGCGTCCACTTGTAGTAGTTTGGATCAGTCGTGTTGACTTCGCGATCCCAGTCATAAGAGAAGCCAAGCGATTGAATCTGGTCTCTAAAGTGATCGATGTTTTGGTTGGTGAAGCCCTTTGGATTGTGGCCCGTCTTTAAAGCGTACTGTTCAGCCGGCAGCCCAAACGCATCCCAGCCCATTGGATGCAGCACGTTGTAGCCCTGCATCCGCTTCATCCGCGAAACCACATCCGTTGCCGTGTAGCCTTCTGGGTGACCAACGTGCAGACCTTGTCCAGATGGGTATGGGAACATGTCCAAAGCATAGTACTTCTTTTGGTCCTTGTTGATTTCCGCCTTAAAGGTCTTATTCTTCTTCCAATAGCGCTGCCATTTCTTTTCAATCGTTTTGTGATCGTAAGCCATTAGCCCTGCTCCTTTTAAAATTCTGATTGTCAGTAAGTTGATCGTATAAAAAAACGCCCTGCAACTAAATGCAGGACGAATCAAAATCCGCGGTACCACCTGAATTCCACGCTTTATGCATGGCCCTTGAGATTCTTAACGCGAATTTCACGTTGCCGCCTACTATTGGTTCAGCGGCAATTTTTTGAGGCCAGTTCACCAACGTCTGCTCCAGGCTTGCACCGCCGCCTGGTCTCTGTAAACAGCTGAGTTGGCTACTAACTCCTCTACGATCAAAGATTACAAACTATTCTAGCAAGGACCGCCGCTAAGTGCAAGTCTCTTTTCTAATATGTTTCTAATTTTGTTCGTCGAGTTTCAGCAGCAAGGCATCTAAAGCTCCATACAGGTTGGCGTCGTTTTTGAATTTAGCCGGTTCGATCTTTGGCTTGACCATTTCTTTTTTCACGATCGGCATTGACTCTACCAGCTGGTCATATTGAGCATTGATCGTCTTGATCAATATCGGCTGCGCGGAGACCCCACCACCGATGACAACCTTGTTTAAATCAACGATCGCCTGCATGCTCAAGATCAAGCACGCAATCTGATAGCAGTATTCGTTAAAGACCTTGGCGGCATCTGGATTGCCAGCTTCAATCATCCGAAAGGCCGCTAAGCCATCTGCACCTTCCGGCAGGCCAGATGCCTCAATTACGTCCTGAATCATTTTGACTGAAGAGCCGTTAAAGCCTGCCAAGCGATCCGTGCCTTCCGCCTTAAAGTTGGTTGGCACAAAATTCAGCATTCCGGCACCGGCATGCGCGCCATAGTTCAGTTTGCCATTGGTGATGATGCCAGAGCTGATGTCGGTTCCCAGCAAAATGGCTGCCGCATCGGTTTCACCATGCAGATTGCCCAGCCATGATTCCGCCAAAGCCGCCGCGCGTCCTTCGTTTTCAACGGCAATCGGTAGAATCTTACGGTAATGTTCCTTAAACAGTTTTGGCAGATCCCAGTTCTTCAAAAACGGCAGCGTATCGCTAAAAACGACCACCTGCTTTTGCGGATCAACCTTGCCGGGAACGCAGACCGCCAATCCGCTGATTTGAGCTTGGTACTGATCAATAATTGCATAAAGCGACTTCATAAATTCAGTCAGGCTGCTGGTAGGCGTCGGTACCTTGTCTTTTTTGGTAATCTGACCGGCGTTGTTCAGCAAGGCATACTTAATCGCTGTCCCACCGACATCGATACTTAAGAATGAATGCATGACTCAAGACCCCTTCCTTGATTTAACCTTTACGGATCCATCTTACTCGTTTTAAATGATTTTTACTAGAGATATTGTGAATATTTTCGCAATTATTTGACAAAAGTCGCGCAAACGAATTCATCGGTGTTTCATCAACTGATTTTAAAAAACTATTTTTAAATTGCTACCTGATTTTTTAGCCGTATTTGTTCGATAATTAACTTAATTTTGCTCGTTTCTAAAAGCCCCGCAAGGTTATAATGACATTAATAAACCGCAAGCGTAGAAAGGACGACCTCAATGGAAAACAAAACCCCTCTTTGGTCAAACGATCATCCCCAAATCATCAGCAATCTGGCCCAGCATACCATCTCCAAAAGCTATTATGGTCTTGGCACCAACATCGTTTTAACGGCGTTTGGAAGTGCCGAGCAGCGCGATTTGGACGATGCCTATGCGCTGATTGCCCATTATGAAGACATCCTGACCGTCAATCGCGATCATTCAGAGCTGATGGCCGTTAATCAGGCAGCCGGCCAGCATCCCGTACAGGTTTCTCATGCCAGCTACCATCTTGCCAAAAAAGCCATTGCCATCAGCCTGGAAGACAATGGCTTTGATGCCTTGATCGGTCCTTTGGTAAAACTGTGGCACATTGGCTTTGACGATGCTCATGTGCCAAGCGAGGCGGAGATTCAAGAACGCCTTAAACTGATCGATCCGCACGACGTTGAGCTAAATGACCACGACATGACGATCTTTTTGAAAAAGCCGGGAATGGAGATTGATCTGGGCGCCATTGCCAAAGGATATATCGCCGATCGCATTCGTGACTTATGGCGCTCGCGTGATCTTCGCGCCGGCATCATCGATCTGGGCGGCAACATTCTGATGCACGGCACGGCGCCCAAGCACCAGGACGGCTTATGGCGAATCGGCGTTCAGGATCCTAGTGCCAAGCGTGGTCAATCGATTTTAGTAGCTACTCTGCCAGAATGTTCAGCCGTCACCAGCGGAATCTACGAACGTCATCTAGAAGAAAATGGGCAAGACTACCACCACATCATTGATCCGGCCACTGGTCACCCTAGAAAAACTGCCCTGGCCGGCGTGACCGTCTTTTCTGGTCAATCGATTACCGGCGAGATCGAAACCGGCCGCCTTTTCTTTGCCGGTCAGCCGCTGCCAAACTGGATCAATGATCATCCTGACGTCATGGGGGCCGTTTTTGTCGATCAGGCACGCCATGTTCAAGTTGTCGGTCTCAAACCAGATCAGGTTCGCATTATTGACCATAGCTACGACGTTCAGTTTATCAATGACTGATTCTGAACTGCATCGTGATCTGGCATTAACGGGCTTGTTTGACTAAGTCTTGATGATCATGATTCAAAATGCCGACCAGTCAAATAATTGCCAGCAAAAAAGCCAAGCTGCCGCATCTGGGCACTTGGCTTTTCTTTTGCTTTTTATCCTAAAATGGCTTTCAGTTCGTCAACCTTGTCCAGGTGTTCCCAAGGCAGGTCGATATCAGTCCGGCCAAAGTGACCATAAGCAGCCGTCTTTTTGTAGATTGGGCGCTTCAAGTCAAGCATTTTAATAATGCCGGCCGGCCGCAGATCAAACGTCTTGCGTACCGCCGCGATCAGTTCAGCTTCCGAGCGCGTTCCCGTCCCAAACGTATTGATTGAGATTGAGACTGGCTGAGCTACCCCGATTGCATAGGCAACCTGAATCTCCAGGCGCTTGGCATAGCCGGCTGCCACCAGGTTCTTGGCAATATAGCGGGCTGCATAGCTGGCAGAACGGTCAACCTTCGTCGCATCCTTGCCAGAAAAGGCGCCCCCACCATGGTGAGCAGCCCCGCCATAAGTGTCCACGATGATCTTGCGGCCCGTTAACCCGGCATCGCCTTGTGGACCACCAATGACAAAACGGCCGGTTGGATTGATGAAATATTTGGTATCATCATCCAACAGTTCGGCTGGAATCACGGCTTTGATAACTTGCTCAATAACGTCGTGACGAATCTGATCCAAAGCAATCTCTGGGTCATGCTGCGTACTCAAAACAACCGTATCGACACGCAATGGCTTATCATTTTCATCGTATTCAACCGTTACTTCAGCCTTGGCGTCAGGGCGCAGATATGGAATCGTACCATCTTTGCGCAGCTTAGCGATCTTCTGCATCAGCTTGTGACTAAGCATCAGCGTCAGCGGCATGTATTCCGGCGTTTCATCAGTAGCATAGCCAAACATCAGCCCTTGGTCGCCGGCACCAATCTTGTCTAATGGATCAACGTTGCCGCCCCGCGTTTCCAGCGAGTCGTCAACCCCTTGCGCGATGTCTGGCGACTGTTCGTCAATCGCTGTAATCACCGCACAGTTGTCGGCATCAAAGCCATATTGGCCATCCGTGTAGCCAATTTCACGAATCGTATCACGAACGATCTGCTGGATGTTGACATAAGCCGTCGTCGAGACTTCGCCAAATACCAGCACCAGGCCGGTCGTGACCGAGGTTTCAACCGCTACCCGGGCATCTGGGTCTTGTTCCAGCATGGCATCCAAAATTGCGTCGCTGATCTGGTCAGCAATCTTGTCAGGATGTCCTTCCGAAACCGATTCGGATGTAAATAAGTGTCGTTCAGTCATTTTGTTAATTCCCCCATTTTCTAAACTAAAAAGTTCGGTTATTGCGGTTACAAGGCATCTTCACAATCTGTGAATCCTATCGGGAATTTGCTTTATAACGTTCACCATCCTAACATATTCTCGTGATAATAAGCAATTTTTTATGATGGAATTTGTTACAATAAGGAAAACTTAATTTTTGACCGCTCAGGAGGAATTCTTTTGCAAAACCCGTTATCGCATTTTAAGCTGCAAATTCAAGATATCGACTGGCGCAGTCTGCTGCCCAATGCTTTTTTAATGATGTGCTGCTGGTCTTACGTGCCCTTTGCCTATGCCATTCAGATCAAAACCACCGTCTTTTCTCATGATCTGTACAGTCTGTTTGCCTATCAGATCTGCATTGCCCTGGCCGCCACCATTATTTTTGACCAGCAAGGCGGCTCGCTGACTTCGATTATTCCGCTGCTGATCAGCTTTTTATTTGCCATCAGCGGTTTTTTGCATGGCAACGTCTTTTTGTTTATCCTGCTTTTGCTGCCGCCCTGTTATCTGCTGATTTTTGAGCTTTATCTGCACGAATTTCAAAATCCAGTTGGTCTGCTGACTTTCGGCCTTTTAATGACCCTCAGCATTCCAGTGGCGTTTACCTTCATCTCGGTTAAGTTTCTGTCGTGGAGCTATCTGCTCAAACTGATTCCGTTATTGATAATCCACTGTTTTTACTACGCCCCGCTTTTTTTATCTGATGACCCGCGTTTTCCAATGATTGAGGGCGGTCTTGGCGTGATCTTGATTTTAACGATGCTGACGCAGCCAATCAAGGCGACGCTGCTGTTAGCCATCGCATTGGTGATCTTAAGCTGGTGGCTGTTGCAGCGCTTGGTCGCAAACCCGCATAATCAAATTTTTTATACTCTGTTGCAATTGCTGACAACGATTCTGACTTTCTGGGTTTAAATTTTACCAAGCAGAATGCTTTTCTTTTCGCTAAATTAGAATTATTATTATCTAAAAAGAAACATTTTATTTCCTGATGCATTATCGACCTTGACAATGCTATAATAATGACTTGTCTAATCACTCGTCTGTGAAAGGAGGATGATCGTTGCAATGGCCAATTCAGAATATGAACACGCACTGCAGCATCTGCGCGAAAAACACGTCCGGCTCACCCCGCAGCGTAAACTGATTCTGCACTATCTGATCAATCACCACACGCACCCCAGCGTTGAGATGATCTACGCCGATTTAAAACAAGAAGCCGACAACATCAGCATGGCAACGATCTACAACACCATTAATCTCTTGGTTGAAGATCAGCTGGTCATTGAACTGAAAAATGGTGATGGCAGCTCCCATTATGACTACTTTGGGCATCCCCACTACCATGTCGTCTGTGACAACTGCGGTTTGATCCAAGACGTTTTTGATGATCATTTCGCGGCCCTAACCAAGGATCTGCAACAGATTACCCGCAAAAAGACCAATTTCATGGTAAACCAAAGTGATATTGAAGTTCACGGCATCTGTCCCAACTGTCAAAAAAAGCTGGGCCTGGCATAGGCTAAACAGCTGAAAAAACGACTTTCTACTTAACTAAAAATATGGCGTCATCTCAGACTTTTGAGTTTGAAATGACGCCATCTGTATTTTTCAGCATCTTTTTACGATTGTATTTAAGACATTTATAGTAAATTTGTTTAATTGATTTTGAGCAGCCCGTCATCCATATACAATCACTCTGTATAAATTAATTTTGAAAAACCCATTATGAAGTGCCAGATAGCACTAACAGATTGGAGAAATCTGTCAATTAAAAATCAGCTTTAGAATAATTCAAACGTAATTGTAATGCTAACTTGCGACCGACAATACCTACATAATAAAACTTGGATGATCCACCATTGCTTAGCGAATCATCCGAGTTTTCATATTGAGAGGAAAAGTTTTTAGTTTCGTCCAGTTGTTTCTACTCTTTTATAAATCAGACATTTTATTCTGCATCATCGCCATCATCTTCTGCAGCAGATGGCAGGCCCTCGGTTGGTTCGTGGCCCAAGAAGCTTTGTGTCAACCCAATCTGTTCCTTAATCCAGGCATACAGCTCTTTCATCAGTTGATTCTGCGCCTCATGCCCTTCTTTTTCGGTCAGCTTAATGGCCCGTGTAATAAACAATAGCTGCATATCAAAATCTTTAACCAGCTCAAACAGCTGATCTTTACCATCAGCATACTTAGTAGCACCATTTTCGGTCAGCATGCTGTACTTAAGCAGCTCCTCGCTGGTCGTTGGCACCAAATCTGCTTCGGCATGCAAGGCACGATTGATATCATCCCAAAAAGCAAGTTCTTTTTGAATCCAGGCCCGCCCATACTGATCTAAAAACAGTGCGGCTGGCCCTTTGGCAAATAAAGCTGCCTGCTCAATCTTTAAAGCATGCACTGCCAGGTTGGCGGTAATGTGACCGATCATGGCACCAGCAGTTGGAACATGGTGCTCATGGTCGCTGCGTTCTTGTTCTTTTGCATAACGAATTTCAATTTCACTCATGATTAAGCCTCCTTAACGATGATCTTTTCGACTTGATAGCCAAGCTGGCTGACAACATCGCCCAATGCTTCTGGTGCAAGTTGGCTTTCATCAACTTCAGCCTTGACCTTGCCGGCATTAAACATTACCACGGCATTGGATACGCCAGGCTGTTGGCTGACGGCTTTTTGAATCTTGCTCATGCATGATGGACAAGACAGATCATTGAGTTTTAACGTTACTTTTTTCATGATTCATTTCCCCTTTGCTTATTTATGAATATAGCTTAGTCGATTTACTCTAATAAATAATTGATTACGGTCAATTACGACGAATTAATCGCATACCATTTAAGATGACGATCAAAATACTCAATTCATGAACCAGCATCCCTGACGCCATGTAGATGTAGCCGGTAAACAGACCGATGAACAACAGTAATACCGTCAAAAGTGCAATTGCAATGTTTTCATACATGTTGCGTATCGTCTTTTGCGCATGACGAACGGCAATCGGTAATTGAGCCGGACTGGAGTTGACCAGGATAATATCGGCCACGTCAATAGCGGCTTCGGTACCACTGCCCATAGCAATCCCTAGATCAGCCACACTTAATGCCGGACCGTCATTGATTCCGTCCCCTACAAAAGCCACTTGATGGCCATCTGATTGCAGCTGTTTGATGACTGCTGCCTTGTCGACTGGCAAAAGATCACCACGCACTTCATTAAAGTTCAGGTCGGCCACCATGTTTTCAGCAGCTGCCTGGTTATCGCCAGAAAGCAGGATGAGGCGATAGCCCTTGATTTTTCTCAGATTGTCCAATGCTGCTTTGGCCCCAGGACGCAGTTGATCACTGACCTCCAGTACCAGCCGCAGCTCGTGATCAACAGCCAGCAAAACGTGTGAGCTGGTCTTTGAAAGCTGATCGGTGGTCGTTTCGATTCCGGCTTCGTTTAACAATCTTTCATTACCAACCAAAACCGAGTGCTGGTTAACGACAGCCTGAATACCGCGCCCATCAATAATCTGGCTGTCGCTAACCGGGTAGACGTCATCTTTTTGCCAGTAGTCCAAAATGGCTTTGGCCAACGGATGATTGGACTCATGCTCAATGCTGGCCAGAATCTTTAGATTTTCATTCTGATCGCCATTAACATTGACAACCTTTCCCGCACTCGGCTGACCCGTCGTCAGCGTACCGGTCTTGTCAAAAACAAACGTATCAATCTTGGTTAACTCATCCAATGCAGCACTACCCTTTGCAATCATGCCTCGTTTGGCTGCACTGCCGATGCCGGCAACCGTCGAGATTGGCACCCCGATTACCAGAGCACCTGGGCAGCCAAGGACCAGAATGGTAATTGCCAAGCGTAAGTCTTTGGTAATCAGGCCTACGATAATCGACAACAGTAATACCAATGGCGTGTAGTATTGTGAAAAGCGGTCAATAAAACGCTGGGTCTTGGTTTGACTATCTTGAGCTTCTTCAACCAATTCAATCAGCCGACCAAACGTGGTATCTTCGCCCACCTTTTCAGCTTGTACGACCAACGCTCCGCTGGAAAGAATCGTACCGGCAAATACACTGCTGCCGATTTCTTTGTGGCTGGGTTTGGATTCGCCGGTAATGCTGGCCTGATCAACATGACCATTGCCAGCGACGACTTGGCCATCGACTGGAATCTGCGAACCAGTTTTGACCAATAGATAATCGCCTTTTTCAATCTCGTCAATGTCAACTTCTTCAAACGAACGATCACTGGGACTTTCAATCTTCAGTGCCGTCTTGGGTGCCATATCAACCAGATCTTGAATCGACTTGCGGGTTTTTTTTAGCGTAATCTCTTCCAGCAAATCCCCAACCGAAAACAGCCAGACCACGATGCCGGCCTCGCTGTATTCACCAATTGCCAGGGCACTGATTACGGCAATTGAAACCAAAAGCTCAATTGAGATAATTTTGAATTTCAAGGCCCCGACTGCTCGAAAGACCAATGGCAGGCCACCGATAATGGCAATTGCGATCATCGAGACATCAAATAGCCAGATTAGATTGGTGAAGCGGCCAATGTAAGCAATAATCAGCAAAGCCGTCATTAAAACGACGCTTTCTTTTTTATGCTTGGCAAAAAACATGATTCTTTCTCCTCTCCAAATGTTTAATCACAGTTTAAGGAGATTTTGCCGTTTGGTAATTGACAATCATCAAGTTTGCTAAAAATATCTAAAGATTTGAGCAGACAATGAGCCAACCCCGATTAAACAGCGTATTATATTGATAATTTCAAATATGGGGGGATGAAAATGGAAAAAGAATACTGCAAGGCTGGTATGACCTGCCAAAAAGGCTGTCCTTGTGCCAGTATAGATGGCATCTGTCACTGCGATATGATGGATGAGAAACGCTGCTATTGCAACAGTCACTGCCAAAGCCAGCGTGATTAAACTTAAGAAGCAAAAAAGAAACTTCCCGACCAAAAATCGAGAAGTTTTTTAGTTAGTTATATTTATATTCTTTAAACGTCATAGACAGAACCGTCATGAATGCCAGCCAAACTACCGCGATAATCAAGGCAATTCTGGTGTCAGGGCTGAACATCAAGATCACGCCCACGGCAAACAGGAAAATCAAGACCATCCAATCAGTAACCGGCGCTCCCGGCATCTTAAAGCCACTGCCTTCCGGATGCAGCTTATGGTAGCGCAGGTGAGCCATTACGATCGTTCCCCAGATGAACAGGAAGCTGGTCGTGGCCACACTTGAAACCAGGGTAAAGACTTCGGAAGGAATCAAGTAGTTCAGCAGTGACGACATCCCCATCAAGAGAGCTGAGATGATGATCGCCGTAGCTGGAACCGAATTCTTAGAAATGCGGCTGATCTTGCGAATTGAAGGCCGTCGTGAAGTTGAGGTCAATTCGGCCAACATGCGTCCAGTCGTGTACAGGGCGCTGTTGCAAGATGAAGCGGCCGCCGTTAAAACTACAAAGTTGATGATTGAGGCCGCTGAAGAAATGCCAATATCCTTAAAGACCATGACAAACGGACTCGAATTTGGATCAAGACGATTCCATGGATAGATGCTCATAATCACAAACAGTGCGCCAATGTAGAACAACAGAATCCGGACTGGAATGTCATTGATGGCCTTGGGAATGACCTTGCGGGGGTTAGCCGTTTCAGCCGCCGTCATCCCAACCATTTCAATTCCGGCAAATGAGAAGATGACCATTTGGAAAGACTTCAAGAAGCCATCCAGGCCGGTTGCGAAAAATCCGCCATATGATATCAGGTTGCTTGGTGAGGTAACGATGCCGTTGGGACTCTTGAAGCGCACCAGCATCATCCCGATCCCGATTGCAATCAGCAGCAGGATCGCAAAAATCTTGATCAGTGCAAACCAAGATTCGACCTCGCCAAATGCACCAACCGTAATCAAGTTGACACATAAGAGCACCGCCAGCGTAATCAAACCGGGTACCCATTGTGGACAATTCGGCAGCCATAATTGGACGTACATGCCGATCGCAGTAATCTCAGCCATTGCGATTGCGACCCAGCAGAGCCAGTACGTCCAACCAGTGATAAATGCAACCCGTGAGCCTAAGTAGTCACGAATCGCATCCACAAATGAATTGTAATGCAGGTCAGCCAGCAAGAGTTCGCCCAGTGCCCGCATCAACAAGAAGCACATGATCCCCGTAATCAGATATGCCAGCAGAATGGAAGGACCAGCAACGTGAATGGATTTCCCGGAACCCAAGAACAGCCCCGTACCGATCGCACCACCAAGGGCAATCAGCTGTACGTGGCGATCCTTTAAGCCCCGCGACAGTGTTTGCTGATCCGGTTGCTTTTCCGCCATATTTAATTTCCTCCTTCTCTTAACCTGCCCAACATTTTTTGCTAGACTGGAGGGTAAAACCTAGAATCTTTATTGTACCACGTTTTTAAATTTTCGTTAGAGTTATTGGGGAGATTTTTAATTTTGCGTTCTTGGATTCCATTTATAATACTATTAATCATCTGGGGCACCATGTTTAACCGAGCCTTGCATCTTCCGCTTCATGGCTGGCAATGGTTTACGATGCTGAGCGCCTTGATCTATACTTTGGCCATTGCCTATCTCTGCTTTACGCCAACCCAGTATAATTGGGGCGGCCCGCACAAGATTTTTTATCACGTCTTAGGTGTTCCCTGCAACGCCATTCCATTTCAAGCCTTGTCGCCTGATTTTTTCTTAAATATCGTCATGACGGTTCCGGCTGGCATCTACTGGTATCTGCTGAGTGCGCGGCATGATCTCAAGTCGGTATTGCTGTTTGGCATCTTACTGGGAATCTCAATCGAAAGCACGCAATTTTTATGCGATCTGTTTTTCCATGTTGAACGCTTCGTCGATATTGATGACGTCATCACGAATGCAACTGGCGTCTTAGCCGGTTTTTATATCATGGTGCTTTTAAAAGCGACTGCCTTGGCTGATTGGATCGCGCAACTATCGATAAAATTTGTTAAACTGTAGGAATGAGGTGAATAATATGATCAGTAATGAACAACGCGCGCATGACATTGCCATCGCGCTGCTTCAGGCAAACGGCAAGGATCGCAAGCCAATCGAAGCATATCATGAATACATCAACACCTTGCTGCCAATCTTAAAGGAAATCGATAAAGACTTCCCTAATGGCATCAAGGAACACATCTAAATCGGTTTGAAACCGTAAAAAAAGCAGCCGCGAGTTCTCGCAGCTGCTCTTTTTATTCAATCATCAGTCCACACATAACCGCTTGACTGCCTCAGCAAAGATATCCATTGCCTTAAACATGTCTTGAAGCGGCCATTGTTCATTAGCCTGGTGCATAAAATCAGGCGTAGTTGGCAGCATCGCCCCAAAGGCCACGCAGTTATGCATCGTCCGCGCAAAGGTTGCCCCGCCGCTGACCTGTGGCTGAGAAGCAACGTCACCGGTTTGATCCTGATAGACTGTCATCAAGGTCTTAACCAATTCAGTGTCTTTAGGAACGTACAGTGGCGCTACGTAGTCAAAATGCTTATATTGCAGATCGTATTTGGCGACGTTTTGGCTCAGTCTTTCAAGCAGCGCATCACGGTCAACGGTAACCGGAATTCGCAGATCAATCTGCATCCGCGTTTCTTTCGGCGTGATCTTGAGGCTGGAAATATTAAACGTCAAATGGCCGGATGCTTCGTCCTTGACGTCACCCAGCAGATTGGTTCCCGTCGCATCCTCTTTAAAGCATTGACCGATAAAGTCCAGCGGTCCAAAGCCTTTAAAGACGTCATCCAAAGCAATTGCCAGTCTTAAGACCGCGTTGACGCCTTGGGGAGCCAGCATGGCATGAATCGCTTTGCCTTCTACGACCAGCTTGCTGGCTTCTTCATGATACTTGAAACCGTGCTTTTCAAGAGCAGCCTTGACCTCATCTTGCTTTGGACCAGCATATTCTGCCCGATCTGGGACTGCGTTGAATGCACCGCCAGTTTCAACGTTCAGCAGCTCGGTTCCCGGCCCAACCAGGTATGACTGCTGCAGCCCTTTTTCAGCATAGGTAACCGGGAATTCAGCATCGGGCGAAAATCCCAGATCAATCGGCGCTTCTTTTTGATTGTACTTGGCAATCCCGCGCCACAGCGTTTCTTCATCAGTACCGAAGATAAAGCGGATCTTTTTATTAAAATGATAGCCGCGATTCTCCAATGCCTTGACCGCGAACAGAGCCGCGATCACGGGACCTTTGTCGTCTTGTACGCCGCGCCCATAGACCACATCGCCAAAGACCTCGCCAGAATAAGGATCATGTTCCCAAGTACTCAAATCACCAGCCGGCACCGTATCAACATGGCCAATAATGCCAAACGTCTCGCTGCCGGTTCCAGTTTCAGCATAGCCATAGTAGCCATCTGGATCCTCATAGGTTTGATAGCCCAGCTCATCACAGATCCGCATCAGCTCATCTAGGGCTTGACGAATCTTGGGTCCAAACGGCGCGCCTGGTGCTGGAGCCTCATTATACGATGGCTTGGCAACCAAACGCTTTAAAGCTGCCAATGCTTGTTGACGCTCATTTTCTTGAACCAATTCTGCTGCCATATTAATTCCCCCTGATATGATTGAAAAAACTAAAGTACCGCGGCAATGCCCAAGAAGACGCAGGTAACCAGGAACAGGATTACCATGAACTTGGCCATCCACTTCCACCAGATACTGATGTTGACGTGCGCAATTGCCAAGGCCCCCATTACGATTCCGGAAGTTGGCGTAATCAGGTTGATCCAGCCAGAAGCTGCTTGGTAAGCCGTGATAACCAGACTGCCGGAAACATGACAGAAGTGTCCCAGTGGTCCCATGATTCCCATCGTAGCAGCAGCCAAGCCGGACGTTGATGGAATCAGGAATGACATTGGAATGTAGAAGATGTAGGTCAAAATGATGAAGGCACTGCGCGACAGGCCGCCCAGTCCGACTTCACCCCAATGCAAAACGGTCGCCGTAATCATACCATTGTTCATGATAACCTGAATCCCACGCGCAACGGCCACGATAATCGCAACGCTGAGCAGGTCGCCCATTCCCTTTAAGAAGGCGTCGATAAATTCGCTTTCCTTCATATGAGCGACAAACATAATTACTACCGACATAAAGATGAACAGCAGCGTAATTTCGTTAAAGTACCAAGTCCCCAAGGCTGGAATGTCTTTACCGATCAAAACGCCCAGGAACGGAATACCATGCAGCCAGTTGGTAAACGTGTCAAAGGCCGTCCAGTGCTTGTTCAGATCAGTCCATGGCACCAGCCCCATGATCATAATGACAAACGTGATCCCAAACAGCCACAGTACACGTTTTTGTACCTTGGTTAAAGGCTGCGTGTCCTGCGTCTTTTCAGAAATATCAAACCGTTTTTCGTCTTCAGCCCGCTGAGCGTAGACTAATGACTTGGTTGGATCTTTTTTGACCTGGTCGGCATAGTGCATCGTGTACCAAATACCAAGCGCCGTGACGATCACCAGCAGAATCAGCCGTGGAATCAAGCCTTCACCTGGCGAGATCTTCAAGGTAGCTGAGGCAACCCCAGTGGCAAATGGGTTGACCGTTGATGCCAGACACCCCAGCTGCGTACCGACCAAAGCCACGGCAACCGCGACGATTGAGTCAAAGCCGCAGCCGATCATGACTGGAATCAGCAATGGGTAAAAGGCCAGCGTTTCTTCACCCATGCCATAGGTCGTACCACCCAGAGCAAACAGGATCATCAAAATTGGAATCAAAGTCCGTTCGCGTCCCTCATAACGACGAACAACGGCGGAAATCCCATTGTTTAAAGCCCCGGTTTTGTTAACGACGCCTAAGAACCCACCGATTACCAGAATGAACAGCGCGATCTGAATTGCCCCTTCAGTCTTGCTGTCACCAATCATCCCAATAACCATTGCCATGAAGACATCCCAAATACCTTGTGGATGCGGCGAAACAGTATGGTAGGTATGAGCAATAATGTTGCCAGCTGAATCAGTAGCGTACTTACCGGCTGGAATAAACCAAGTTAAGACTGCCAAGACGACGATAATGAAGAATAAAATCGTAAACGCGGATGGCATCTTAAAACGGTGCTTTTTGGTTGGCTTTGCGTTTTCCAAAACGTTCCCTCCTTTAGCTGTTAAGACAACAAAATAATTGCAAAGTTGTTAGATTGCACAAATCAATTATACCAAATTCGTGAAAGCATTTACATAAACAAAATAAAAAATGAGTAGCAATTTAAAACTGCTACTCATTTAAAGACTATTTGTCAATTAAATTATTCAATTTCGATGTGAGTGCCAGTGCCGGCTTCTGGTGCCAGCTTAGGCAGCGTCAGAACCAGAACCCCATCGCTGTAGTGAGCAACGGCCTTCTTCAGGTCAACTTCTGGCAGACGGAATGAACGGCTCATTTGACCATAGTTGCGTTCACTGTGCAAAATGTTGCCATCCTTGTCAGAAAGGTCGTCAAACGTGTCACGGCGGCCCGTGATCGTCAGGATGTTGTTCTCATAGTTGATGTGGATGTCCTTCTTGTCAAAGCCAGGCATGTCGACTTTAACGACATAGTTCTTATCGGTTTCTGCAATGTCGGTCTTCATGTGATCTGCCTTAGCGTTGAAGCCAGAGAAGAAATTGTCGTTCAGCAGGTTGCGCATGCCCGCGCTCATTACGTCGTCAAACATGTTGTTATGACGTTGAATTTCATTAGCCATATCCAAAACTTCCTTTCCTATAATAACTCATATCATTTGTACACTTTCATCTTAGTTTGTATATTAAAAAATACAACCCTTCACTTTGCGAAATTCTCTGCTCCTCGACAAAATTATTTGACCTTTATTGACCTTAACGATTGAGCCCCTACTCTCGTAAGGGCTTTCATCATTGGGACAATCGTGTTTAAACGTCTTGTCAAATAAAATATTTTTGTATCATATGATTTTTCTTTCATTTGATAAGTCAGTATCATTCGAAAAAATGCCGTTATCTGTCACCAGACCAGGCCGACAGATTGAGTTGGCCGCGACATCAAAAATCCGTCAAACCAGTTTGGGCTTGACGGATTTTATTTATGCGGTAGCGGCCGCCGATTCAACTGCATTCAACGCTTTTTTGATCTCATCGACACCAGCCAGCAGCTCGTCTTGACTGGCGATCAATGGTGGCAAAAGACGCAGCGTATTGTCACGAGCCGAAAGTGCCAGAACATGCTGAGAATGGAGCTGAGCCAAGACCTGACCCACGGAAACGGCTTGATTAAGATGAATGCCGATCATTAAACCCAGGCCGCTGATTGAATCAACCATATCCATTGGCAGCAGCTCTTTTTCCATAGCTTGATGCATTGCCGCAGCTTTTTGCTGAACCGCGCTCAAAAATTCTTGATCCAGCGTCTTTAATACCTGCTGAGCGGCCGCCATTGCCAGCGGATTGCCCGCAAACGTCGAACCATGGCTGCCGGGACCAAAGTATTGACCAAGCTCCTTTTTGCCGATCATCGCGCCAACCGGAATCCCATTGGCCAGCCCCTTAGCAACCGTATAGATGTCTGGATCCAGGCCAAACTGTTCAAAAGCAAACAGTGAGCCGGTTCTGCCCATCCCAGTCTGCACCTCATCGATCAAAAGCAGCGCGCCAACCTCGTGACATTTGTCTTGAACGGCCTTTAGCCACTTGGCATCACCAGCAATCACGCCGCCTTCGCCCTGTACGACTTCTAGGATTACCCCAGCCAGATCCGGCTTGATCTCATCGATGGCCGCGAAGTCATTATACTTGGCAAACCGCGCGCCGGGAACCAGGGGAAGAAAGCCTTCCTTGATGCCCTCGTTGCCCGTTACCGTCAGCGAGCCAGCCGAACGTCCATGAAACGAGTGATCAAATGCTAGGAAATCAAGCCGGCCCGTTGCCTTGCGCGCCAGTTTCAATGCCGCTTCATTGGCCTCGGTACCGGAATTAGCAAAACTGACCAGCATGTCTTGATGAACGCCCAGCTGTGCCGCCACGCTTTCCTGCAGCGAGCTCTCATACAGATTGGATGTATGCCAAACTTGATGCAGCTGATGTTCAACGGCGTCATTGAGTGCCTTGACGTTGTAGCCTAGGCCGCAGACACCGATGCCACTGGTCAAGTCGAGGTATTCATTACCCTGTTCATCAAATAGATGGGCTCCGATGCCTTTTACGATTTCAAATGGGAAACGGGTATAGGTTGGAAATAAATGGCTCATTGAATCACTCCTTGGTAATAATCGTGCCGGGATTTTGCAGACAATTGGTGATGGCTACCTGCTCAACTCCCGCGGTACAGGCAGCAAAGGCAGCTTTGATCTTTGGCTGCATTCCGCTGCCGATGATTTTTTCAGCGACCAGTTTTTGTGAAACCAGCTTCGTTAAGTGCGGAATCAAATGATGCTGATTCAAAACGCCGGCTACATCCGTCATCAGATAAAGCTTTTTAGCGCCTAATAGACTGGCTACGTCAGCCGCGGCCTGATCGGCATTGACATTAAGCCAATTGCCAGCCGGCGTCATCGCTAATGGTGCCAAAACGCCGATATAGCTGTCCAACAGCGGCAAAAGCTTATCTTGATTAACGCTGACGACGGTGCCCACTTCGCCGTAGACGCTTTGATCCAAATACTTGCCCACCAGCATCTGATTGTCCGCCGCGTTCAAACCGACGACTGGCAGCTGATGATCGCTGAGTTTCTGCAGCAATAATGGCTGAGCCTGCCCTAACAACACCAGTTTGGTCAATGCCAGCGTCTGGGCATCAGTTACCCGCACGCCGGCTTTTTTAACGACCGGCACCTGCAGCTGTTGGCAAAGCTTGGTAATCAAAGGGCCGCCGCCATGCAGCAGCAGAATCTTTTTACCCTGCGTGCGCCAGACTGCCAGCTGTTCGAAAAAATCATCCGTTAGCTCGCTGATGGCTTGACCACCGATTTTAATAATAATCAGATCCTTCATGAATGCCTCCTAGCTCCGGTACGAGGCATTGATCTGCACGTATTTATAGGTCAGATCGCATCCCCATGCCTGTCCCTTGCCAAAGCCATGATGCAGATCGACATCGATTTTGATCTGATCCTCAGCCAGTTTCTGCCGCAGCAGCCATTCGTCATAGTCAACGCCATGACTGCTCAAGACGATGTTGATGCCATTAAGCTTGATGTCAACGCGATTGACGTCCAAATCAGCATCCGTTGCGCCAATTGCTCCCATGATCCGGCCCCAGTTGGCATCCTGGCCAAACAAGGCAGCCTTGACCAGGTTGGAGCCTACGATTGCCTTAGCGACGTGCTGTGCATCCAGATCATTAGCCGCGCCCTTGACGTTGGCTTCAACCAGCTTAGTTGCCCCTTCGCCATCACGGGCAATCTCTTTGGCCAGCGCGCTCAGCACTTGATGGTAGGCCTGGGCAAAGACTGGATAATCGGGGTGATCCGGCGTCAATGATTCCTCATCCGCCATTGCCAGCCCATTCGCCATGGTAACGACCATATCATTAGTGGAGTTGTCGCCATCAACCGTAATCTGATTGAAAGTCGTGTCAACCTCCTCGCTTAACAGATCCTGCAGGCAGGCCCCGCTGATTTTGGCATCGGTCGTCACAAAGCCCAGCATGGTGGCCATCTTTGGGTGAATCATTCCTGAGCCCTTGCAAAAACCTGCCATCGTGCATTGATGACCCGCGATTTCAAACTTAACGGCAATCGTCTTGGTATGAGTATCCGTGGTCAAGACGGCTTCGGTAACTTTAGCTGACTTGGTTTGCTTCAGCTTGGCAATCCCGGCCTTGATCTTGTCCATTGGCATCATTTCGCCGATTACCCCAGTTGAGGCCACCCCGATCAGGTTTTGGCTGACGCCCAACTTTTTAGCCATCAGTGCCTGTTCTTTTAAAGCATCCAACTTACCTTGGGGACCCGTGCAGGAATTGGCAATCGCACTGTTGACGATGATTCCCTGCAGCTGATGATCATGATTGATCGTTTCTTTGGTCAAGGCAGTTGGCGCCGCACAGAACTGGTTGGTCGTATAAACCCCCGCGGCACTGGCTGGTACTTTGGAAAACAGCCAGCCCAGATCTGGTTTTTCAGCTTTGAGTCCGGCATGCAGCCCATCACTGTAAAAACCCTTAGGCCAGGTAAAGGCAGTTTCGACAATTGAAGCAACGTTTGGCGTAGTTTGTGGTTCCATCATATTAAAGACATCCTTTCATTATGGCCAGCTGGGAATCATTGGCAATCCCAGCGTCTCGTCCAGTTCAAACATATGGTTCAGGTTTTGGACTGCTTGTCCCGCAGCCCCTTTCATCAGATTATCAATTACGGAAACGACCAGGATCGTGTGACTGTTGGGATCCAGTGCCCAGCCCAGGTCGCAGAAATTTGAATGACTGACTTCTTTGATGCTTGGCCAGCCGTTTTTGATCAAGCGGACAAATCGTCGCTTGCCGTAGCATTCTTCAAAGGCCACGGTCAGTTTTTCTTCATCAACGCCCGGCAACGGCTTGGCATAAATCGAAGCCATAATGCCGCGCGTCACTGGAATCAGCGTCGTCGTAAACTGCAGCGCCTTGACGCTTGCATCCCATTGCTGCAGCTGCTGCAGAATCTCTGGGATGTGCTGGTGCTGATTGACCTTGTAAGGCTGCGAGTTTTCGTTGATCCAGGCAAAATGCGAGCTGGTCGTCAGTTTCTTGCCCGCGCCGGAAAGTCCCGACTTGGCATCAACGATAATCGAGTCCGGATCGATCAAATGTTTTTTGACCAGCGGCGCCAGTCCTAACAGCGTGGCCGTCGCGTAACAGCCGGGATTGGCAACATAGCCGGCATGCACGGCATTGAATTCAGCCAAACCATATTGTGCTTTTGCCAATTGATCAGCTGGAGCCGGATCTTTGTGGTACCACTTGGCATACTCTTTGGGATCCTTTAAGCGCATGTCGCCGGAAAGATCGATTACGGGAAAATCTGCGTCTAAATAAGGCTGGGCCAATTTGGCAGTGACTCCCGCCGGCGTGGCGAAAAACACAACGTCATTTTCGGCCATAATTTTTCGGACATCATAAGGCTCAATCATGATTCGTCGGTCACAGAAAGCCTCGATTTCATCATTTAAAAAGCGTGGTGCGGCAGTAGCTTGATGACCATACAGGTGAATGTTTTCAACCGCTGGATGCTGACTGAGCAGCTGGTACAAGACCGTGCCGCTATAACCAGTCACTCCGATAATGGCTGCGTTCATAATCTGTGACCTCCTTGTTTGTGATTGCATAAAAAATTAATAAAATCATTGGTGATAATATAACCCATGAATTAGAATTCGACAACCTTTTATTGGCTATTTTCTCATATTCATTGAATAATAATTCTTATATCCCTATTTAAGCGCTTTTAAAGGAAATATAATTTTAATAAATAAACAAGATTAACTAACTGACTATAAACTTCTTCCTCCAGATAATTGTATAATATTCTAAAAATATACCATTGTATGCAAAATAAAAAATGGATCCGATCCATCTAGATCAAACCCATTTTCAGATTTTTTACGGTCTTATTTTTACCGACCCGTCAGAATGCCAATGATCAGCCGCCAGTTTTTTCACTGATCAACCATTACTTTAAGCTGCCACGATGATCCGCGGTTGACAATCAACTAAGCCGCTTTTAACATGGTGCTGTTCACGGTCAAACGCCGCTACCAATGATATGATTTACCAATCGGCCGCCCTTAACGCCATTTCAAGATTGCCTCGCCAACCCCATTATGATTGTTGTCGGCCGTAACCTGGTCAGCAATCGCCCGCAGCTGCGGTACCGCGTTGCCCATCGCCACCCCAATTCCAGCTGCTTTTATCATTCCCAGATCATTTTGCTCATCACCAATTGCCATCGTTGCAGTCGGCTCAATCTTTAGCAGACCGGCCAGCTGCCTCAGCGCGGATTCCTTACTGGCTAAAGGATGCGTAAACTCCAGGTGGTCTTTTTGACTGCGCAGAACCGTAAAGCGCTGCTTAAAGGCTTTTGGCATGACTGTTTGCAGGTAATCCAGTTTGGCCGGTTCATCCAAGATCATGCCCTTGACTGGTATTAGATTTGGCAAAGCACGCATTTCTGCCAGCGTACACGTCTGCAGTTCAATCTTAACCGTTGCCGCCTCTTTTAAGATGACGCGGTTTTGATCGCCAGGCGTGACATACATGCACGCAGGCGTCAACAGACTGAACGCGGCTTGATTTTGGTGAGCAAATTCTAGCAGGTCAAGATAGTCGCTAAACTGCAGCTGGTGATTCATCAGGGTTGTTTGGGTCGTTATCTGAATCAGCGAGCCATTATAGCTGATTACGTACTGATCCGCGTGCTGCCAAAGTCCGAGCTGCTTAAGATAATCTGTCACTCCACAAAGCGGCCGGCCGGTACACAGCACGATCTTTTGCCCGGCTGCGGCTGCCTGTTGGACAGCTTGAATCGTCGCCGGCAGAATTTGGCCTTGATCATTAAGCAGCGTGCCATCAATATCAACCGCGATTAGTTTTATCATTTTGATCCTCCATTCCCAAGATCTGCTTAAAGCGCGGCAACAGCTCTTGTTCAATAATCTTAAACGAACCGATAAACGATACGCCGCTTAAGGCATCATAAGCCATCGCCAGATCAAAGAATTCCGGCTGTGTCAGCATGGTTTGTTTTTTAGGTCATAAATGGTTAGCATGGTTTCCTCATTAATAATCGTTTTCTTAGATTGTACCAAAACTAAGCAAGGTTGGGTTTGGCGGTTAGTATCTTAAGGCACCTTCTAAAAGCCCCAGTCTTCGATAAATTCATTTAGGCATTCGCTCTCGCCACAAAAAAAGCGACGCGCAAAACGCGGCCGCTTCTTTTGGTAAGGAAATATGTTTATTGTTTGAGATCGTTTTTTTGGGAAATCAAATGATCAGGGATGATTTGGCATTGCCAAGCTGGATTTTAGTACCAGCCGTGACCTTGCCAGAATTGTTGAGCAGCCGTCCAAGAACCGTAACGACTGGCAACGTAATTATCAGCCACGCGTTCTTGGTTGGCAGCTGAGTAGTCGCCATTCAGGTAAGAAGAACTCAGTTGGTACTTACCGTAGTACTGACCGTTTTGCGCGGTGTAGCTGCCACCAGATTCACGAGCAGCGATCCAAGCCTTAGCAGCGGCATCACTACCAGCAACAGCGGAAGTGTACGTTGATTGCGTACTTACTGGTGCTTGGCTGGCAGCTGATTGCGCAGCAGCAGTCGTTTGAGCAGCTGGCTGAGTTTGAACTTGGGCGACCGCAGTCTGTTGACCATTTTGATCGTTGACTACGACTTCACCATCGTCTTTGATCGTCAACTGTTGACCAACGAAGATCAGGTTCTTGTCGGCGATGTTGTTGTTTTGGGCAAGTTGGTCAACAAAGTCCAGGTTGCGACCCAACTTGTATGAAATGCTGGAAAGCGTGTCGCCGGCTTGTACCGTGTAGGTCGTGTCGGCGTTGGCCGTAGTTGCTGCTCCCACCGTGCCCAATGCAACGGCACCAGCAACGGCTGCGGTAATCTTCATAGCTTTCTTGTTAAAATTCATATTGGTTAAATCCATCCTTTTTCGTTTGTTTTGATCTTGCTTGTTTATCAACGGTGACTACTATACAGGTTCAACGTTACACGTGGGTTAATCGCAAATATCAAATTCCGCTATTTTCGTAATGTTTCGTAATGTAAGCCGGTTTCATCAATTCTAAACAATGTGTGTCGAAAACGTTATCGTTAGCGTCTGGCTTTGTTTTCATCAATGTTTCACTCAAAAAGTTAGGGGTCCCGCAATCTGTAATAAAAAAACCGTAAATTTGAAGATTTCAGCCCTCAAATTACGGTTTTTTCTTGAATTTTTGATTAATTTATTGCTGAACGGCACCATTATTGATGTCATAATTGGCAGCCGATATCGTCTTAGTCAAGCGACGCAACACCACCATCGCTCAACTGATCATCATCATTTGCCCAAATTTCCCCAACTTCAAACTTAAGATTCTTCACGGTAAAGTGGTGATTTGAGATCATGACCACAGTTCCAGTTCGACGAGTATGTGGCTGAATCTTGCTTGTACCGATGATAGAGTCAAAAGCATAGGCATCACTGCCACCGTCTTCAGAAAAAGTTCGTCCGCTGTCGTCAATCGGATTATAAGTAGTATACTGGGGATCGATTGATTTATCTCCATCATTAATTAATTCATATGTAACCACAACACGATAATAAGGGTTGCGAAGCATATCATAGTCTTCCATATTATTTTCAGCATCTTCCATAACTTGAGACTTCTTAACCTTTTTTACGCGTTCATATTTAATATGTTTAATTGTAAATTTCATAGGTCCCACAGCACTAGTTGTTTTATTTACCGTAATGTCACAAGGCTTAACACGAATATTTTGTGTTTTAGTAGCATGTTTATTATCTGATTGAACTTTAATTGTATACTTGCCTGGTTTGACAAACTTTATATTTGCAGAACCAGTTGTTGTTTTACGCGATGATTGTATAGTCTTGTCTCCTTTTAATAATTCATATGTAGCATCCTTGTTTGTTTTAATATGTACATTAGCTTGAAAATTCTCATTAAGCATAACAGTATGGTCACTCACTGAAAGTTTTAATTCTTTACCATGACTATCTTTACAACCTGTTAACATGACTAAAATCAAAGTTAACATTAAGAGTACCGAAAAATTCTTCCTATTCATATAAACTCCCCCTAGTAGTATATTAAGAAAACAAAATCTATTGCTTAAATTAATACAATAAAGCCTTTTCATTATATCATCATTTTCAGTTTTAAATATCCTTATAGTTTCTAAAATATACACATTTGATAAAAAAGAATAATAGAATTAGTAAAAAGTTTTTATCCAACAAAGATAAAATAAAAGCTAGTAGATTTATTTTTTATATCCGAAATTATACCGTCATCAAGCGACCGGTCTTTGATTTCATTACGCTTATTAAGCGGCTGCATCAATCAGTTTGCCAAAAACCATATTCTGGATTCTTCTAAGTAAAAAAGAAAAGAGACATCTTGTTTGAACAGCAGGATGTCTCTTTTTCATTCAACAATATTTTAAAAATTCAGTAGATTCAAACAAGCATCCCCCACTGGCCAGCACGAGTATTTCCCACTGCCAGCTGCTACGGACTCAGTCAGCAACCATTTTTTTCACCGCTAAGCAGCTGACTTTGTGAAGAAAATCGGGCTTAATCTGGCTGTGAGCTCTAGACTACCTACTATTCACTGCTTTTTCTAAATAGTAGGTAAAGATGTATATTTGAAGTCTGATTGGGTTAGACCGCCTTTGTGAATTACCTACTATTATGATATTTTTAATCAATAGTAGGTAATGTTAGGGGCGCCTAACTCAATATACATCGTTTTTTACTAAAAGTAGGTAATGAGTTTTTCGTTGGGCGTTTTATACAAGTTTTTTTGCATAAAAGTTAAAAGCATCTAAAAAGCTTGATATAAAGCATATCTACAAGTTTATATTAATACGTCAACAGAAACTGTTAACAGATTATGCTTGCATGAACCGGATAAATTTATCAGCGGCATCTTTTCGCTGCTGCTTGGTAACATGAGCATAAATGTTTAACGTTGTCTGAATATTGGCATGGCCTAACCGGTCTTTTACATCATTAACCGGAACACCGGCGGCCAACAGCAATGAACAGTGAGTATGACGCAAGCCATGAATCGGGATAACCTTAAGTTTGTTCCTGGTTTGTATTCTTTTGAAAGTATCGTTTAACGTTGCTATGGATAAATATTTATTGTTTCTACCTTGAAAAACTATTTGATTGCCGTTTATTGCGTTATAACCTAGCGCAAACAGCGCCTTGCGTTGTTTTAGTTGCCATTGTCTTATAATTGCCATTGTCTGACTATCCATTGAAATAACACGCGTTGATTTTTTGGTTTTTGTTGTCTGAACAATAGTATCGCCGCTTTCGTTTCTTGAAACTGTTTTATTAATGCTAATGGTGTTGCTGCTGAAATCAATATCGTTCCAGGTCAACGCTAAAAGTTCACCCTTACGCATACCAGAATAAGCAAGCAAGCGAAAAGCAGCATATCTTTTTAAGTTACATTCTTTCTTGCAACAGTCTAGAAATTGGCTTAATTCTTGCTTGGTATAGTATTTATCTTTAATGCTTGAAGACTTAGAGCGCGGTATTATGACACGTTTAATTGGATTGCTGCTAATGAGTTCAAGGCGATAAGCATAATCGAACACTTGACCAGACCGCGAAACAAGCAGCTTAATAAATTTAGGATAGTCTTTTGACCATTGATTAATTACTTTCTGACAAATAGCAGGCGTAATTTTGTTCATGTAACGATTGCCTAATTCTGGTAAAATGTAACTATTGAATAGTATTTTAATATTGTAGGCAGTTGACGGTTTAATATCCTGACTATGCTGCTGAAACCATAAATCGTAAACATCTTTAAACATGTAGCGTTTGGGACGCGGCTTTAATTGCCCGTTTTCAAACGCTTTTTTTGTATCCAGATACGCGGACAAAGCAGAATCGAAATCTTTAAACCCCCGCTTTTGAATTGTCTTTGAATAGTCTTTGTTGGTATCTTGACCGCCATAAAAGCGAAAGCCGTATTTAGTGCCGTGCTTAGTTTCATATTCGTAAATTGGAATCTTATTCATGATTAGCCCCCCTAATTTGCTTTTAGGACAACGACACGCAAAAAAATAGGACGATACATGAATATAGATTGATCATTGAACATCCCTGCCATTGTTGGGGGATGCTTTTGGAGTTGCTATTACAATCAGCAGGCTTTGCTTGACCGCATAGCATAGGAGTTTTGAAACTCAATAACGTTTCGTTATTATCCAGTAACGACCGTACCTTAAAGTACGCTTGTTACAGGCCATAAATAAACTTTCACCACAAGTGGAGAATTTACAAGCGTACAAGTTTGAACACTTGTACCAACAAAGAAACCAACTCAAAACTCAAAACTGAGCTTTGATCAAAAGAATTGAGCAGAATCCAATTTTGGATTGGGCTTTACTTGCATGAGTCAGCGCCTGCCAATACGCAAAACTACACAAAAGGCCCTTTTTTCACTTTTTTCCCCTACTAAAAATATTAGCTTATAACGAAACGTTAAAAGCCTTATAGAACGGCAATCATAACAACCGTAACCGCAATTACGCTTGTTCAAATGGCTATTCGCTGCCTGGTTGATTGTGAACCTTGCTATCAGATAATCGCTTTTCCAGAGTATCAACGCGATCATTTAATTTATCAATCTTACCGGACAACGAATCATACAATGCAAGCAGCCCCGCTTTTACATCATTATCTTTGATAGCAGCAAGGTTCTAACGTTTCGTTATAAGCCCCACACATCAAGCATGAAAGCCGTTTTTTAGCTTATAGCATTTTGCTAGAAGCCCCATGTAATAGGGTTTCGAGGGTGTAAAAACATTTACGCCGTTCAACCACCTTTTTAAATGCTTTTGACGCATTTAGAAGATTGACGGAAGTTGAAATTCTGGGAGTTCAGATCCTAATTCATCGATAGAATTTTGAATCGATTTATATTTTTCTGCCATTTTGGCATTACTGTTTGATTTTGCATATAAGAAAATTGTCAGCAATTCAGTTACCGTGAACACAAAGTTATCGAATTCTTGGGGATCACTTATTTTAGACTGTAATTCTTCCAAATTTTTCTTTTTTTCGTTGGAAATCGTTTCAAAAAGAATTTTAGTCAGTCGCGAATATTGCGATGAAGATATATCATTCACAGTGTCAAGAGCAGATTTAACTACCTTATCAGTTCCTAGCAAATAAGAAATCGAAACATTACCAAAATCAGCGATCGCTTTTAATCTTTTTTTGTTTGGGCTGCCGCCATGTTCCCACCTTGAAACAGCACTTTTTGGTGCTGGAGGGTCAAACATTCTTCCAAATTCTTCTTGGGTTTTGCCTAACGACAGCCTAATTTTCTTTATACGATCGCCTAATTCAACATTATAGGACAAACAAATCACACCTTACTAATTCAAAAAAGTTCAACGTTTTTTATTGACTTAAGTATAGTTTAGGTTTTAATATTAGGTCAAGCGAGTTCAAAAAAGTTACGTTTTGAAACATCGCTATTTTTTTAATGCGTTGGTTCAAAAAAGTTCAATTCTTGGGAGAAGGTGAAATTATGACGAATGCTTATTTTAACTACAAGCAGGCAATGGAATACTTGGGAATCAAGTCAAAAGCGACTTTTGGCAAGTACATCAAGCAAGGGCTGCCAACAATCAAGGTTGGCCGGTCAAAGCGAATCAGTAAGACCGCGATTGATAAGTTCATGGCAGAACATCAATCAAGCACGATCAAGGGGGACAAATAACCATGATTGAACAGTTAGATCAGAAACAGCAGCAGAATATCATGCTGCTAGTTGAAACAGCCGTTAATAATGGCGTTCAAAAGGCTTTGCATCCCCGTTACGAGTGGATGAACAACAAGCAAATTTGCCAATGGTTAGCTATCAGCAAGACCACGCTTTATAAATGGCGAAAGTTGGGCCTGCCATATAGCAGCGTTGAGGGGATGAGCGTTTACAACAAGGCGCAAGTTAATGAATGGCTTTTAGCACACGGCAATAAGTAAAACAACGGACAACGACACGCAAAAGAGTAGGACAATCAATGATCACGCAAATTAAAAACGATATGGCCGCCATAATCGACACACAAGGCGAACCAATGACGAAAACAGATGCTGCCTTTTGGTACGTATGTTTGAACGCGGTAACTTTTTCAGTCTTGGGACTGTATGGAGTAGCCGCAATTAATATTTGTGAATTATACCGGTACGGCAAACGCTGCTTTAAAGATTAGGAGGCTACTTATGAACGTATTAATGGCGCTAGTTGGCTTGGGACTATATCTGTATATCGATAGCTTGGACGATTAACGAGGTGATTATATGGACACTGAAAAAATTATCAAGGCAGCCGGGAATGCTGAATTAGCAAAGAATTTTAGCGACCTGGTATTTTTAGGAAACGTAACAGAAGAGCCCTACACAACAGATGAAATTATTGCGGCTTATTCTGGATATTCTTTGCACGCGGTCAAGAACATTATTTACAACTACAAACGCGACTTTGAAGAAATTGGGGTTTTGTCATGTGTGATGACTAAACCTAATAAAGGGACAAAAGGCGGACGGCCTACAAAAACATATAAATTAAATGAGCAACAAGCCACTTTGCTAATAACCTATCTAGGGAATACACCAAAAGTCAGAACCTTTAAAAAGGCACTAGTTAAAGCTTTCTTTGCTATGAGAAACGAAAAGCGAGAACAAATTAAAAACCGTGCTAATTCAATACCAGAGCGCCGGACGCTTACAGATGCAATTCAGAATTGGCCTAATTGCAATCAATGGACGTATAAGACCATTACTGACTTGATATTGAAGAAAACAACAGGGATGAACGCAAAGCAGATTAAGAGTCGGCGAAACGTATCTAATGCAATGGACGGGCTAACACTGAAAGAGCAGCAGACTTACAACGCAATTCAGAGTGTAGTAATTGGCCTGCTTGACTTGAAACAGTCATATCAGCAGATTAAGGCGCTGCTTAACTCAATGGATAGCAGCGGACTATCAGCGGGCTAATGCTTACATCCCCTATTGCTGATCAGAGCAAATTAAAAGGCGCTGCCATAACGACAACGCCGGAATCAAGCGAGGCAAAACCATGCAAAAAATATCTTTTAAGTTGTTAGATAAGTTAGAAACCAATATTAGCGATATTGATAACGCAAGCAAAATCCTATCAGATTATTTTGAAGAATTGACGGACACTGAACCGGACTTATTGAAAGCTAAATTAGCAGACGTTTCACCGCTTATTGATTTAATGCTTAAGACTATCTATAACGCGGTTGATGCTGCCAACGATAAATTGCGAGTAATTAACGAGGAACAAAGCAATGAGCGATAAAGCTGATTATTGGGCTGAATACTTTAAAAGGCCAAGCCTGGACAAAGACACAATAGAATTCGACCAATGGTTAGAGAAAGAAATTCAGGCAATGCTTGACGATAGCGAGCAGCTGGATGAAGAAATTCAGAGAATGCTTGACGATAGCGAGCCGTTCGACAAAGAAACGATAGAATTCAACGAATGGTTAGAGAAAGAAATTCAGAAAATGCTATTCAATACTGAAAGCGAGGACAACGAACATGAATGATTTAACGGTAATTACGATTGAACATCCAGAGAGCGGACGCAAGGCGCTTTTTCTTACAGAGAGCGGACGCGAAAACAGTTTAATTGAAAATGGCATTACGGGCGCAAGAATCGAACAGAAAGCCATTGAGGATAAAACAGCCTTGTTCATCAACACACCGGACGATAAAACCGCGCTGCTAATTGGGGATGAAACGCTATTGAACGACTTAGAGGCATTTAAGAGTGCCAACACAAAGAAAATCCATTTGTCGCTAGACGACTTATCAGGCCAATTAAAGGCAGCAGTTCAACGCTTAATCAACATCTATTTAAATTAAGAGGTGATTATATGAGCCAATACCAAAACAAACGCATGACCAAAGATGAACGCCGGTTAATTGAGTTCCTGCCAAAAGGTAGTGAACGGCCACGACCATTAAAAGAGTTGTCTAAATTGTTATATGGAGATGCTGAAAGCAACAACACACGCAAGACCAGGCGAATCATTAACAGCCTAGTGATCAATTATGAAATTCCAGTAGGATCAAAGCATAACCGGCCTAATGGCTACTTTTTGATCACTAACGAGGCAGAACGGCAAACGGCACTTAAAACGCTAGATGCACAATCAGCAGACCTAATCAACAGAGCAGCACACTTACAGAAAGCGTCATTTTGGCGGTAATAGATGAACGGGTGCGACCACTTTAAGCCCTTTAATCTATGGAAAGAGAGAGGGACAAAATGGAATCAGAAAACATCAAGCGTTCTAATTGGGATGCTATATTACCCGCTAAAGTTCGTTATGATAGCCGGTTAAAAGGCGAGGCCAAAGTTCTATATAGTGAAATCCTTTTGTTATCGAATAAAGCAGGCTATTGTTACGCTACTGATCAGCATTTAGCTGCCTTATTCAGCAAGACACGAGTAACTATTAATGGCTATGTTAAATCACTAGAAAAACAAGGCTATATCAAAATTGAAACAACGCGACAAGGCAAGCGAGTTACTGAACGCCGGATATACCCGCTTGAATTGCCTAAAATGGCAATCACTGACAATGAAAAAGGTACAGCCAAAATTGGCAATACCTATCAAGGTAGTAAAGAAAACTTAACTACGGGTAGTAAAGAAACTTTAACTACCTATGGAGGTAGTAAAGAAAACTTTACTAGGGGTAGTAAAGAAATTTTAACTACGGGTAGTAAAAAAATCTTTACAGTAAATGACTCTAACTCTAATGAATCTAATATTAATAAAGAGATAGAGAAAGAGGGTCAATCAACAAGTGATTGCCCTACCCCTTTTATTGAATTTGGAAATCTTCAATGGAACGAAAACAAGTTAGGCAGCTTAGAGATCAAAACAAAGATGCTGCTTAGAAAGTATCTAGCATCCCTACCATTGGACATTATCCAATATGCAATCGATAAAACAGCAAAAAAGGATAATCTTAAGTCTAGTTATGGCTATCTTAAAAAGGTGCTAGCTGACTATCAGGCAAAAAACATTCAAACACTGGACGACCTGGAACGGTTAAATGCTGAGCGCTATAAGCAAAACGGCATTGACGACCTAAATTTAAAAGAGTCTAGCAATGGCAAACAGCAGTCTGAAACTAAATCAATTAGCGAATGGCAGAAAGAGCAACGATTAAAAGATCGAAAACGCGCTATCAGTCAAAGCGAAACAGATAATAGCTTGCCTGAATGGCTAGACCCTAAATTAAAGGCAGCAGAGTTTGAAGAAAGAGGCGATCAAGAATCAAGCAGCCTTGACGATACAAAGAGCGTAAGCAATCAGCCGGACGACAAGGCCAACAATGACAATCAGCAAACGGGAACGCAACCACAGCAAGACAAAACCAAAGTTAATGACGGTCAGCCCGTAATTATACAAAAGACACCGGCTGAAAGACCTAAAATGACACAAGACGAACAGATCAATATAGCTTTGGGACTTGCTGCCTTGAAAAATGGCGAACGGCTAAACAAGTATCAGATTAAGTTGATTGAACAGTTTGACGACGACGAAACGCATTTAGAGCTACTGAGAGCATATAAACATCAAGCCGGTATCAAAGTTAGATAATGGATGCACAACAGCATTCAATTAAACCCGCCTGATAGTCCCGTATGAGCGTTTTAGGCAGAGAATGGATAATTACCCTTAATGATTTATATATCTTTCATATCGTGCTAACAGGATAAAAAGAGAGCATGAAACAGCCTGCTGATAACATCCCCTAACCTTATGGCAAACATATATTTGTTTTCACGTATCAAAACACTATTTGCAATTTAATAGGTCTGAGAGTCCCGTATGAGCGTTTTAAGTCTTAAATGGATAATTACCCTAGCAGAACATTATATTGACGAGATAGAGCAATTAGACCGCTAAAATCAAAAGAGAGGTAAAAAGACAATGCAAAAGAAAATTGAATATCCCGCTTTAGTCGAACAGATGCACGCTTATTTAATCAGCAGAGGCATCAACAACGTTAGCAAACTAACGCTATTTAATGAAATGGTCAAAGACGGCATGATCAACAAGAACGGTCAACCAACTAAAAAGGCCATAGAAAATGGATTGATCGAATCAGCAGACTATGAGGAGCTTAATTCGGTCGAGCAGTTCAAAGCAGAATATCCACAATTCAGTGCCGTTCCTGATAAGTTCTTTCTTATTGACGACCAGAACAGGGGATTGCTTACTTTTGAGGGCTTTATATGGTACGCAAGCAGGTTAATCAAAGACGAGAACGCAAGCATTCAAGAATTAAACGCTACAAAACAAATATTGATAATCTATAAGCAACGCGGCTTAACAGATCAGAGCGAACAGCAAGCCAACAGCCTAATTGAATCAATTGATCGTTTAAGCAGTGCAAAGTAAGCCGCTATATAGGCGGATTGTACACCCCTAAAAAAAGATGCTGCTATTGGGCTTGTTCTATTTTTGAATGAGCCTAGCAGCATTATAATTTGTAGCCGTGTTTTGAATGGAGATGAAAGTTTGGGAGTCCTTTTTGAGTTTGAGCCGGTCAATGAGAAAGAAACAAATTTACAAGTAAAAGAATTCTTTGATAAGGACGTTCAGAAACTACAAGACCTAGCAAGCGAAACGCTACAAGGTATTATTAAATCACCTAGTTTTGACGGAATCGGCAGCGCTGACCATTCAATAAACAAAAGTGAGGAACATTATATTAGAGTCGTTGACGCAAAGAATGAGCTTGAAATTATAGCCAAAGCGATTAATGATTGCCCTGCCCTATCGAAAAAGATTTTGAATTTACGTTTTGTTCAGGGCTTGCAACAATGGCAGATCATGAAACAGTTATCTTTGAACAGCAATAAGCAATATCAAAAATACCGGCGTAAGGCTTATTGCGATTTTGCTGACCAATACTCACGATATGGCAGAGATTTAAGAATAATGAACGATTAAAGGGGATGCACAATAGCATTCCTTTTTTGTTTTGCCTTATATTGGCTTTCAGACGCAATGAAAAGCAGTAGCCGCTTATAGTTGGCCGTTCATGTTCGCTAACAGCCTTATAGATTGACGATATTATGACCGTACTTATAAGTGCATTCATAAGAGAGATCAATTTTGAGCTTATCTTTTACCATGATTGAATTGGACGAAACGGCCCTTTTATCAATATGTTAGGGGGAACGAGTTCTAAATGCTTCTGACGCATTTAGGAGATCAAATTTTATCAATATGTTAGGGGGAACGAGATACTTTCAAAGTATATGTTTTCTGACTGTGGGATTTTATCAATATGTTAGGGGGAACGAGTCCAATTTTGGTTTTATCTTTTTCACCACAAATGGAGAGCCCCAAAATGGACTATCAAAAGCCCAGATCAAAATTGAGCGCGGCAGACCCGTAATTGCATTTAAACGCTGCCTGATTGTGAACCTTAAAAAACCTAACATAGTCAGCGCCTAGAATCAGGCAACATCAAGCAGCAAATGGCCGTTTTCAAGGGATGAATAACAGCTAACAGTTCCTTGCTATGAAAAAATAAATTGCTTTTGTCTAACAGACTACACAAAATAAAAAGGCTGCTGCCTGATATGTAGGAAAATGTAGGAATAGTAGCGCCATAAAAAGAGCAAAATAAAAGGGATGCTATAAAACATCCCTTGAAAGTCGTTCTATTCTTTTGAGTGCCGTTGTCTTTTAGGTAACAGAAAACGTCAACAGAACGTTAACAGATATTTGAGTTCGTATCAGCAATTGCAAAATCAAGAATGCTGATATATCAACGATTGTGGACTATGGCAAACTATTAAATTAATGGCTAGATTTTTTTTGCATAAAAGTCGTATCTGGAGCATTTATCATCACTAATGAGCTGACCGTCCATTACCGTAATCGATCGCACGACAATATCACAACCGCAGCTATGATGTTTTTGCGTGAGATACCGATACCTCCCGCCAACATCTTAATAGTTCTCGAACCGCTAGTAAATCCGCCGACGTATCAACGATTCCCAGACTGCTAGTAAACGTACCTGTCTATTCGCAACTCAAATGAGCCAATAAATCGCGCTCTTGCCGCCGAACCGTGGCCCGCTGCGCACGACGATCCTGATAGCCTTCCAACAGATATTTGGTTTCATCATTATCAGCAATCAATTCATCGTAGGCCAACCCCGACTCTGCTCCTGGCACTACATAGGTCAAAAAGCAGGTAAAGCCAACAAAACGTTCGCCAGTCATCAAGTGCTCGCCCAAAACCTTTACGAATACCTCAACCGACCGATGTCCCAGCCCAGTAACCACTGCTCTGACAATCATGGCATCCTGCAAGTGAAACGGCTTGACGAACTGAACGTGATCCATGGCCGCCGTGACCAAAGTGGCTCTAGCAACCCGCATTGCCGCGACCGAAGCCTCCGCATCCACGGCTTCCAGCAAGCGACCACCAAACAGCGTCCCATGCTCATTCAAATCGCCATTCAAAATCCGATGCGTTGTTTCAATTCGTGTTTGTTGACAGTTGATTGCAGTCATCACAAATCCCTCTTCTCAATTATTATCTGCGTCTTATTCTAACACTACTAGAAATCACCTGCACAGCTGCTTTAATATCCTGATAATATGACGAATCACTCATTTCAGCTGTCTAAGCACCGGCCTCTCTAAACTGCCTTGCTAATAAAATCAAACCCGTTTTCCATTTCAAAGCTAAAACCGTCTTGCCAATTCAAAACAGTGCCCAGCCCTATGTCAAATCAACTCGCTTCAAAGCGGCATCCACCCCTAGATCAATTCCCTATCTTTTTGCAGCAGCGCCCAACTCACTGTCATCTGTCGCCTCATTTATCAAACCGTCCCATTTCTCTCATATATCATAAAAATACCCTCAAAGTTGTATTTCCAACTTTGAGGGTATGGGTCAATGGCCGAAAATCGCCATTGCCTTTCATATTATTTAGTTAAGCTGATTTTTAGTACCAGCCATGACCTTGCCAGAATTGTTGAGCAGCCGTCCATGAACCATAACGATTCTTAACATAATTGTCAGCAACTTGTTCTTGATTGGCAGCTGAGTAGTCGCCATGCAAGTAAGAAGAACTCAGTTGGTACTTACCGTAGTATTGACCATTTTGTGCGGTGTAGCTGCCGCCAGATTCTTTGTTGGCAATCCAAGCCTTAGCAGCCGCTTCATCACCACTGACCGTAGAAGTGTAGGTCGTGGTCGTCGTGTTAGTGCTGTAAGTGTTGGCACTGTAAGTAGTTGCTTGAACTTGCGCACTTTGTTGTTGAGCGGCTTGCGCCTGGGCAGCAGCAGCTTGAGAAGCAGCAGCTTGGGATGCGGCAGCTTGAGAAGCAGCAGCGTCACTGGCAGCCTGAGCAGCGGCAGCATCACTGGCAGCTTGTTCAGCACTGGTATCAGCAGCCGTTGATTGAGCAGCATTGTCAGCAGATTGCGCCGTGCTGTCTTGTGCCGTAGCCGTGTTTTCAGCCGTAGCACTTGGCAACGTAACAGCTTGTTCTGAAGTTGCTGAGGATACTTCGCCATCGTCAGAGATAACCAGTTTTTGACCAACATAGATCAGGTTCTTGTTAGCAATGTTATTCTTGGATGCCAATTGATTTACAAAGTCTAAGTTGTGACCCAGCTTAGCGGAAATTCCAGACAGCGTGTCGCCGGACTGAACCGTGTAAACCGTGTCAGCATTGGCAGTAATTGCCGTGCCAACCGTGCCCAAAGCTACGGCACCAGCAACGGCAGCAGAGATTTTAACAGCTTTCTTTGAAATTTTCATAAAATAGATTCATCCTTTTTTATCTGTAGTTCAGGTTTTTTGCTCTTTATCTTTATCAACGGTGAATACTATAACCCCTCAGCTTTACCGTGCAATTACCGGAATATCTCAAAAATCGTGAATTCTGTAAAAGCGTGTAATGTAATCCGCTTTCATTTAGCGTTTTAGGTTGACCTAAACTTGTTATAAATCGCATTATAATAGTCTTGTATCACTTTGTTTTCATCGCGACCAAAAAATAGCTGATTTTGTAATATTTTAGAGTAAAAAATTTTTTATTTTTCATAAAAAAGGGTCATAAATCCTAAAATTTAGGAATTTATGACCTTATTTGTGACAATTTTGTAATCTTTGATCGGCATTTTCGGTGCTAATTCACTGTTATTTCCCATCAAACAGCTTAACTGATAATTCAAAGACTACCTCGCCAAGCTCAAATTATCGCTTCAATCTTAGAACCTGGGTGACCAAGTTTCGCGTTTTTTGCTGATGCAGCATAACTTGGCAAGCCAGGTTGAAATTTCGGCTACGCAAAATGCTTCCGTTCCAAAAATCAGCCGACCGAGCCTTCCATTTGAAAATCAATCAAACGATTCAATTCCACCGCGTATTCCATCGGCAGCTGCTTGGTGAACGGTTCAATAAAACCCATAACGATCATTTTGGTTGCTTCTTCTTCGCTCAGTCCACGCGACATTAAATAGTAGAGTTCTTCTTCAGAAACTTTGGATACCTTGGCCTCGTGCTCCATCGTTACATCCCCAACTGCAACTTTATTATATGGAATCGTATCTGAACTTGAATCGTCATCCATGATAATCGTGTCACATTCAACATGCGAGCTTGAGCCGTGCGCGTTTTCATCCATCTTAACCTCGCCGCGATAGTCACAGATGCCGCCTGCCCGACATAGTGATTTGGAAATTATCGTTGAATGCGTGTGCGGAGCCTGATGAATCATGCGGGCACCGGTATCCTGATCAATCGGACCATTGGCAAATGCAATCGACAGCATGGTTCCCTTAGCTTCACGCCCCCGCAGATAGATGCTGGGATACTTCATCGTGACTTTGGAACCCAGATTGCCGTCAACCCATTCCATCGTAGCCCCGGCTTCAGCTTCAGCACGTTTGGTTTCCAGGCTGTAGACGTTGCTAGACCAGTTTTGAATCGTCGTATAGCGGCAAAAGGCATTGGGATGTACAAACACCTCAACCACGGCCGCGTGCAGACTGTCTTCAGAATAGACTGGTGCCGTGCAGCCTTCGACATAGTTAACGCTCGCGCCATCCTCAACCACGATCAGCGTCCGCTCAAACTGCCCCGTATTTTCGGCATTGATTCTAAAAAAGCTCTGCAGCGGCGCGTCTGCATGCACGCCCTTTGGTACATAGATAAACGTGCCACCCGACCAGACCGCCGTATTCAGTGCCGCAAAAATATTGTCATCGGGATGAACCAGCGTCGCGAAATACTGTTTGACGATTTCGGGATGTTTTTGAACCGCCGTATCCGTATCCATGAAAATGATTCCTTGACGGGAAAGATCCCGCTTTAGATTGGCATAAACAACCTCTGATTCATATTGTGCCGTTGCCCCCGCCAGATATTTACGCTCGGCTTCGGGAACGCCCATCTTTTCAAAAGTCGTTTTCATCGCTTGGGGCACGTCATCCCAGCTGCGCGCTACGTGATCGGTTGGCCGTTGGAAATAGCGCAGCTCATCCAGATTCAGCTGACTCAGATCAGGCCCAAAAGTCGGCAGCTTCATTTGACGATATTGATGGTAGGCATCCAGACGAATCTTTAGCATCCAGTCCGGCTCATGCTTGCGGCGCGAGATTTCCCGAACCGTTTCTTCCGTCAGCCCGACTCCAGTTGAAAAGATCGGCTTGACGTCATCATGAAAGCCAAACTGATAGTGCTGGCTGGCAAATTCATGAATTGCTGCCTTGTCTGCTGCTTGTTGGCTTGCTTGATCACTCATGCTTTTCCTCCAATCTTTGCGCCAGTTCATCAACCAGATTTTCCCGCAGCTTTTGATCGGGGAACTGATTTAAAACCGGCAGTAAAAAGCCCCGCGTCAGCAGTACCTGCGCGTCATGCTCACTGAGACCGCGCGATTCCAGATAATAGAGATCATCCGCGTCAACCTTGCCGATACTGGCAGCGTGCCCGGCATTAACGTCATTTTCTTCAATCAGCAGCACGGGATCCGCCTCGCCTTTGCACTCATCAGAAAGCGTCAGAATGCGGCTCTGCTGTTGTGAGTTGGCGCCATATGCCCCACGCTCGGTTTTGCCAACTGCATGAAAATTTAAAACCGCCTTGTCCTTAGCCACGCCGTTTTGGACGATATTACCGACCGTATGCGGACCATGATTAAGAATCTGCGTCTGAACGTCTTGCACCTGCCGACCACTGGCAATCGTAACCATTTTGATCTCGGCTGCTCCACCTTGACCATCCAGATTGGCATAAAAATCGGTCGTCAAATCATGCTCATCAAACAAGGCCAGATACATATTCAAAACTGAATGCTGTGCTTGATAGGCCCTGACTGCCTGATGATTCTGCACAGCCGAAAAGCGGTTGGACTGGTAGTAGTCGACCCGTGCGCCATCGCCTAAAAGCAGTTCCGTACCAAAATAAGCCGGCTGTCTGCCCGTGGCGGTTTGGTGCTCGACAATGGTTGCTTGGGCGCCGGCGCCGACGATCACCAGATTATGATAGTTCGGCAATAGACAGTCAACGGTCAGTTCAATGGGCTCTTTGACGATCGTGCCATCTGGAATATAGATGAAGCGGCCGCCATTCAGCAAGGCTAGGTGCATGGCATTGAGCTGACTGTCCTGCCATGAGATCGCCTTTTCCATCAGATTTTCCTGCAGCAATTCGGGATAGGCATTTGCAGCGGCAAACAAAGGCAGATTAACCCAGCCAGTCGTGGGCGGGACAGCAGCTTTAACCTGATCAGCATTTGCCTGTTCATCAGCTGATTGCTCAAGCTGGGCGAGACTGGGATTTTCCAGCCAGGCAGCCATGATCTTTTCCGCGGCTGGCGTGCTTTTGAACCGTTCTTGAAGCAAAACCGCCAACTGTCTTTTTTTCATCAGCCAGTCTGGTGCATTCACACAGCTGGCCATCACTTGACTTAAAAGTTGTTGATTCATTCGCTCACGCCATTTCTTCTGATCTGTTCATACTTGGCATAGCCATCTGCTTCCAGTTCGTCAGCCAGTTCCGGTCCCGCCGTCTTGACGATCTGACCATCCACCATGACGTGAATCTTGTCTGGCGTAACGTACTCCAGCAGCCGCTCATAATGAGTGATCAATAACGCACTGAATTCAAGACCGCGCAGATGATTGATCCCTTTGGCCACGATTCGCAGCGCGTCAATATCCAGCCCCGAGTCAATCTCATCTAAAATCGCCAGTTTAGGCTGCAGCATCAGCATCTGCAATACTTCATTGCGCTTCTTCTCCCCACCGGAAAAGCCCACGTTTAAATACCGATCAGTAATATCATCGGGCATTTCCAGCAGCGCCATGTTTTCCTGCAGGCGTTGGATAAACTGCAGCACTGGCAATGGATCATCTTCAGGACGCTGAGCATTGATTGCCGTGCGGATAAAATCAGCATTGTTGACCCCTTGAATCTCGGCCGGATACTGCATCCCCAAAAACATTCCCAGTCTGGCGCGTTCGTTGACCGGCAGACTCAAGACGTCCTGACCATCAAACTCTACCGTACCTTGCGTAACCTCATAGGCCGGATAGCCCATGATCGTTTCTGACAGCGTTGACTTTCCCGTGCCATTGGGACCCATGATGGCATGAATCTCACCGGTTGGCACCGTTAGATCAACGCCTTTTAAGATTTCTTCGCCGGTTTCTTTGATAATGGCATGCAGATGATTGATTTTTAGTGTCATGATGGCCTCTTTTCTAGTGAACCAGCTTATCCCAGATAACGACTTGGTTGGCTTTTAATGATTTCTGCACGTCGATGATGCGCTGGTTGGCACTGCCACGAAACTGCAGCGTCAAATCCTTTTGCCCTTCTAAAAAGCGGCCGTCAACCAAAATATCGATCAGGCTCAGCATTTCCAGTTTGTCATATGATTCCTGCTGCAGCTCTTCCCAGGTGTAGCCCGACCATGACCAGATATCTTTGGTATGACCAAACTCCTTGCGCACGCGCTTGATGATCTTTAAGCAGACCTGGGTGTTCAAGAATGGTTCCCCGCCCAACAGCGTCAGTCCTTGAACATAGTCATGATCCAAGTCTTCGATGATCTGATCTTCCAGTTCCTGTGAATAGGGCTGACCATAGTGAAAGTTTTGCGCAGCCTTGTTGTAGCAGCCAGGACAGTTGAACAGGCAGCCGCTGACGTAAAGACTGCAGCGCACCCCTTCACCATCGACAAAGTTAAATGGCTTGTAGTCAGCAATGTATTGTAAGGAATGATCTTCGGCCAGCCATTCCTTGGGCTTAGGATTCTTGGGGAGTCTGATTGGACGTTCTTTTGCCATGTATATCTTCCTTTCTAAAGCAATAAAGGCCCGACGTTCGGTCTAGCCGAATGCGGACCCTTAGCGGTATTCACGAGTTGTTTAATTTTGATTGAAACGCTGATGCTTAATGTGGCTTCATTTTAAGTCAGCCATATTTTAGACGTGCTGATCATTGCCCTAGTCGCCGCGTGGTCTTTAAATTGCGGGCACCGAATTTTCCAAGACACGGATTCAGCACCTTGGCTAAAGCTGAGCTGAGCATTTTGCCGGCTGCCTAAGATGCTGAACCAGACGCTGGCAGCCTGCTAGATCTGATCGCCGGTGATGTTGGCGTGCGCCTTGTCATCCAGCTGCCGGCTCCGTTGGAATTCAGCGGCCGTCTTGATCATCCCGGGATCCATGTGCTTAGCCCGGTGAATGATTTCTTCGTGACGACCATGAACCATTGGCCGTGCTTGAGGATTGCCAAGGTAGCCGCAAGTCCGCTTAACCACGTCACAGGTTGCGGGATCGGTGTTGCCGCATTGTGGACACTTAAAGCCGCGCGCCGTGGCCTTGAACTCGCCTTTAAAGCCGCACTTGAAGCATTGGTCAATTGAAGTGTTGGTACCCAGATAGCCGACATGATCGTATGCCCAGTCCCAAACGGCTTCCAATGCTTTTGGATTCTGACGCAGGTTTGGATATTCGCAGTAGTGAATGAAACCGCCCGCCGCGTACTGAGGGAAGTCTTCTTCAAACGTCAGCTTTTCAAATGGCGTCGGATGCTTGCGAACGTCATAGTGGAAGCTGTTAGTGTAGTATTCCTTGTCAGTGACGTCTTCAACCAGGCCAAACTTCTTTTCGTCATCCCGGCAGAACGTGTCCGTCAAAGACTCGGCTGGCGTGGAGTAGACGCTGAAGTGGTAGCCTTCTTCTTTTTCCCATTGCGCACAAAGGTCATGCATCTGTTTGACGATCGAAACCGCAAAGTCGTGAGCTTCTTTGTTGTGTTCCCACTTTGGACCGTAGAACGTTGAGCAGACCTCATACAGACCAATGTAGCCCAATGATACGGTCGCACGGCTGTTCTTGAAGACCTCATCAACGCTGTCGTCTTTCTTCAGCCGCTTGCCAAACGCACCATACATGTAAAGCAGCGGCGCGTTTTCCGGCTTAGCTTCCTTAGTCCGCTTGATCCGGTAGTCCAGCGCGATCTTGGCAATGTTCATCTTTTCATCAAAGATCTGCCAGAACAGCTGCTTGTCGCCATGGGCCTCCAAAGCGATCCGGGGCAGGTTGACCGTAACCACGCCCAGATTCATCCGGCCAGAGTTGACCTCTTTGCCATTTTCATCTTTCCAGCCCTGTAAAAACGACCGGCAACCCATTGGCGTCTTGAATGAGCCCGTAATCTCCTTGATCTTGTCATACATCAGCAGGTCAGGGTACATCCGCTTAGTAGAGCATTCCAGCGCCAACTGTTTGATATCGTAGTTGGGATCGCCTGGCTTGAGGTTCAGACCGCGCTTTAAAGTGAAGATCAGCTTTGGGAAGATCGCCGTCCGATGTTCCTTGCCCAACCCTTTGATGCGAATCTGTAAAATTGCTTTTTGAATCTCCCGGCAGATCCAGGAAGTTCCCAAACCAAAGTTGATCGTAGTAAATGGCGTTTGCCCTTGACTGGAATAAAGCGTGTTGATTTCGTATTCCAGTGCCTGCATGGCGTCATAGATGTCTTTTTTGGTCTTGGCCTTGGCGTAGGCTTCGCGCTTGTCTGGTGCCACCCATTCCTTGGCATCTTTCATGTGCTTTTCATAGTTAAGCTTGGCGTATGGCTCCAACAGCTGGTCGATGCGGTTGGCTGAACAGCCGCCATACTGCAATGAGGCCACGTTGGCAATAATCTGCGACATCTGAGCCGTGGCCGTTTGAATGGAGCGTGGTGAAGAAACCCACGCGTTCCCAATCTTAAAGCCATTTTTGAACATTTCGTCAAAGTCAATCAGACAACAGTTGGTTTCTGGCATAACTGGAGAGTAGTCCAAATCGTGCCAGTGAATATCGCCGCGCAGATGTGCCTTGGCAACGATGCCTGGCAGCATCTTCAAGCCCAGTGCCCGACTGACCACGCCGGCTTCCAGGTCCCGCTGCGTGTTAAAGACGCGGGAATCCTTGTTGGCATTTTCGTGCACGATATGAGAATCGCGGCCAAACAGCTGATGGAGCTTGTTCATGGGATTAGTGGCCTCGGCAAAGGCTTCTTCATCCTGTTTGCGGTATTCAATGTAGCGCGTTGCCAGATCGTCATGACCCGCCTGGCGCAGTCCATCAACGAAAGTTTCGGCAATCTCAACCGTCGTGGCGCTTGCCTGATCCTTAAAGGCCTGTGACAAAGCTTGGCAGACGGATTGTTGCGTTGCCCAATCCGCGTCAAGTGACTTAAAGATCAAGTTCAGCTTATAGGCATAAAAGGGCGTTTCAGTCCCATCGCGTTTAACTACCTTTAAATCAGCCAGACTATTTAGCCCGGTGTTTTTTTCCGTCTGCAATTTCATAGCCATCGTCCCCCTCTTAATTAACATGATCTATATTAGCGCAAAGCACAACATCTAGTTAAGCCTTGACTTTTACATCACTATATGTTGTAGACAGTAATTTATTATTGCAGATCAAGGTTATAAAATAGATTTCATAATCGTACGTTAAGGCGATCAAAAGCATGTTAAAACTCAATTCTTGATTTGACATGAATCGCATATCGAACTGAATTCAATGTATAATCCAAAGCTAATTTATCGTTTGATATGCTCATAAAATCGCCCTAATTTTTTCTGGATATATGATAAAAATACCATCACTTCCAAAAACAGCCAAAGACTATCTTAGTTGCTAACCATTGATATATCAAGGCTTGACAAGAATTTTGCACCGAGTAAAACGTGACAGTTCTGATTGGATCAGGCTTTAAAAAAATTTTGCGAGCCAGCTAGCGCCACGATTTTTAAATTTTTTCTACTATATAAATAACAGCCCGACCATTGCGATCGAGCTGTTTTAATTTTTCAACGCCGACAAACAAAACCAATCCTCTAAAACTCGAGATAGCCATAGTAAACGGAATTTGGATCTTGAACCGCTTTTAGATCTTTTTAGAAGTTGCTTTTTCTTTTAGAACTTCATCATAAGAAGATTGTTCAGCAGCAACTTCCTAATAATTGAAAAACCGTCCAGCATAAAAGCCAGGCGATCATCTAATTCGCTAAAATGCACTGCAATAATTCCCGATGAGAAATCATTACATTATAAAAACGTCGAACGATTGTAAAGGTGGTCCGGCGCTTTAGTACTTGAAGTTATTGTCTTGGAACAATCATATTTTTAGCATAGCCTGACTTTATTTACAACAGCCAGATCCCCGAACCGCTAACAGTTCTTGATGACCAACGATTAACTTATCGAAAGTAGGGAACCATCATAATAACGACCGCAAAACAGATTTAAGGCTGCCGTCAGTCAATTAACATGGGAATTTCTGCGCTGAAACTGGGCCGTACTTTGACTAATCGATTAATACAAGGACTTCCGAGCTGAAACTTAACGCTGATGCTTGCGATACCAGGCAATCGTCTCCTGCAGGCCAAGCACAAAATCTGTCTGACTCTTCCAATGCAGCTGGGTTTCAATCTGGCTGGTATCAAGCGAATAGCGCAGATCATGACCAGGCCGTTCAGCAACGCGACGAATCAACTGATCGGAAAAGCCCAACTCCGCCTGTACCATTTTCGTAACCTCATTGTTGCTCTTTTCTTGATGCGCACCGATATTAAAGATCTGGCCCAACTGACCATGACGCAAAACCAAATCAATGGCCGCGCAGTTGTCTTTGACATACAACCAATCACGTCGGTCGGTACCTTGACCGTAAATGGTAAGCGGTCGATTGCGCAGCGCATTTTGAATCAGCATGGGCAATAGTTTTTCATGATGCTGACGCGGGCCAAAGTTGTTCGTGCTGCGCGTAATGCAGATTGGCATGCCAAACGTGTGCACCATCGCCATCGCCAGCATATCTGCCCCTGCTTTGCTGGCAGCATATGGCGAACTGGGATGCAGCGGATCGGTTTCCTTAGCCGCTTGCCCAGGCGCCATCGTACCATAGACCTCATCAGTTGAAATCTGAATGAATTTTTGAATATTGGCCTGATAAGCAGCATCCAATAAAACCTGCGTGCCTAAGACGTTGGTTTTGGTAAAGAGCTCCGGATTTTTCAGTGAATTGTCAACGTGTGACTCGGCCGCAAAATTAACGATATGATCAATGGCAAATTCCTGCAGCAGCCAGTCAACCAGCTCCCGATTGTTGATGCTGCCATGAACGAAATGATAGCGAGCATTGCCAGCTGCCTGCGCGTTGTTGGCAACGTTGCCGGCATAGGTCAAAGCATCCAGGTTTACGATCTCAATGCTTTGATCGTGTGTAAGTTCATAATCAATAAAGTGACTGCCAATAAAGCCGGCCCCACCAGTTACCAATAGCCGCAAAAACATCATCTCCAAAAGTACATTTAATTTTCCTATATTAAATATAATACTTCATTATAAATAGAAAAAGCTCTCATCGTTTAGGATGAAAGCCTACTCGTTAACTAGTTGAATTCACCGGTTGTTGGATCCATTGTCTTGTATTGATTAGTGGTTGGGTTGTATTGGTAGATTCCCTTCAAGTGAGCAACATCTGGGTCACCATTTGAATTGCGTACATCTACTTGGTAGTAGCCATCTTCGCCTTTCGTAACAGTGTATTGATCACCATTTTCTTGTTGCAGACCGGCAGCTTGTACTAATCCATTAATGATGCCAGCTTCTTCAGTATCAACGTGTTGTGCTACTACTTGTGATTCAATATTGGCATTTTCATTGTTATTTACAACACTGTTGGATTCAGCTACCTTGTCAGTATTAACATTTGTTGGTTGGGTTACCGTTGTAGTGGTAGTTACTGGAGCCGTACTAGTTTGAGCTGCTTTAGAAACAGCCGTCTCACTACTGGAAGTTGCTGGAGTAGATACAGTTGAGTTCTCGTTCTGTGCTGAACTGCTTGAAGCAACCGAACTACTTTGAGCTTGACTTGAAGAACTTGCTGCCTTCTTTACGCCCTTAGCGCTCTTGGCACTCTTAGTTACCTTTGCACTACTTGTTTCTTGATCAGTAGTTGTTGAGGTGTTGGAACTGGTGGCGCAACCCGTCAGTCCCAGTGCAGCCATTAAAATAATTGAACTTGTTAAAATTTTGTGTTGCAGCTTCATCATGATCCTTACCCCCGATCAAATTAAAATTTCCTGAATGAATTTCCTTATTTCTTTACATTCTTATTATACTTCATTTCAAACAATAATGTAACAAATATTTCAAAAACATTACGAAATAAAAGATTTTTAATTTGACACCTCCTTATTTATCCGCTATATATCAGTAAGGTTAGCGCTTACTAAAAGGGAGCATCGCAAGTAACGAGAATGTAACATACTATACTCCCTATTATTATTCTTTCAATATTGTTATTCACAAAAAATAAATATATTAAAATCTTAAAAAGCATCTCTATAAATAAAGGACTAATCAAATTTTCAGAATATAATACTTCACCTTCCGAACTCTCTATTTATAGAATATCGATAATAAAAAAGCATTACTCTGACAATGTCACAGTAATGCTTTTACTTAGTATCCAGCACTATAGCTAGTAGAGTTATTAGTGGAGTACGAACCATAAGTCGTATCAGCACTATACTTCGTTCCATAAGTTGAACTGCCGCTTAGCGAAGAGCTCGATTTTTTAGAGGATGAGCTGATCGTATTGCTGGTACCACTGCCAGGCGTATTGTAAGAAGCGCCGTTTGGCAAGACAAAATTGGTGTTGGAGTAGCCATCATAAGTCGTCTGCAGATTGTACATCTTGGTTTCATTGTTAACGACTTTCTTAGCCTTCAAGCCTAATTGATTGCGGATCAACTTCGAAACTCGGTTGATTTCCTTTGGTGAGGCGATCTGGAAAGAAACACCCTCAATTGTTGCATCCAAACCTTGGAAATGTTCAGTCTTAATGTTCTTCAGCGCAACATGATAGTTGGTATACAGGGTTGCCACGTTGTCAATTGGAATATTGGTCTTAACCCCATCCTTGACAGCGTCCATAATCTTGTTGGCAGCCGAAATGGAACCCGACTCCTTGAATTTCTTCATAACACTCTTCATAACCTGCTGCTGCCGGTTTTGACGGCCATAGTCACCTTTAGGATCATCATAGCGCATTCGGGAATACTGCAAGGCGTCATGACCATTCAAATGCAGCTTACCCTTGGCAAAATGCTGGCCTTCATAATCAAAGGCAAATGGGTTGTTGACATCGACCCCGCCAACCGCGTTAACGACTTTCTTCAAAACACCCATGTTGACAACGGCATAGTAATCAATTGGCACGCCCAAGAGCTCTTTAACCTGCTTGACAGTCTGCTTAGCGCCACCGATCTGGTAAGCGGCATTTAGCTTAACATAGTCCGCACCTTCGTCAGTATCAACCTTGATCAAGATATCGCGTGGAATACTGGTCATAGTAACCGTTTCTTTCTTGGGATTAATAGTAACCAATTCAAGCGTATCGGTATTACCACCCTTATTCCCACGATCCAGAGCACCAACGTCAGTCCCCATTGCCAGAACTGATACCGGCTTGCCTTCTTTTAGCTTTTTGCTGATCTTGCCTGAACCGTCAGAAAAGACACCTTGAGCCGTGCTGTGAATCTTATGATACTCATAGGCACCGCCGATGCAGAGCAATACGATGATCAAACCAATAAAGCGATAGACCCAGCGCAGCTTATTACGCGGCTTTTTGGGACTGTTTTGTGACTGATTATTTTGATTGTGGTCGTGCCGATATTCGGCACGTGTTTGATAGTCGCCATTCATTGTCTTGCTATACTCCAATAAACCATTTTTTTATCATAACTAACCCTCTAACTTTAGCAGATGTAAAGCGCTATCGTCAAATTTTGTTAAAAGATTTAAAGAATCGTAAGCACACCATAAGGGTGTGTCAATAATTTTGTGTAAAAAGGGATCTTCCTCTGCGTATGATGAAGCC